>Ga0123353_10001140_pt1 | contig 32372 bp, 21 predicted proteins | sample TergutLab28metaG_3_FD_92763 | JGI IMG/M metagenome (GOLD analysis project Ga0123353, IMG submission 92763) | Labiotermes labralis P3 segment gut microbial communities from Petit-Saut dam, French Guiana - Lab288 P3 | ecosystem: Host-associated > Arthropoda: Insects > Digestive system > Gut ... | reverse complement strand
AATGGCTACTTGGAATTTGAGTATGTTTATGACTTGTCAGGATTCTTTGCCCACTATAACTTCATCTCCCCTACCAAAATAGCAAGGAGAATGGGTATAAATACTTCTCTTATGAGGCAATATACTCTTGGCAGTACTTATGTGGGATCTTCTAAGAAAAAGCAAATAGAGACTGAAATACACAATATTGGAAAAGAACTGTTGGCAGTTTCATTTTAAACTACACACTTACTTTTACATTTCTATATAAAGTAACTGTGTAGAGTGGTTACACTCCAGAGTAATCCAGAATCCACTTATGCCTCAACAGGAATCCATTTCCTAACACCCCTGCTATTACTTTGTTCCCTTTTGCATGGAAGCAGGGACACAGGCTGGGGTCAAGAGCAAATAGTTCTGAATATTTTTTGCAGTCAATGGTAAAGTCAAGTTTTATCATATCACAGACCCTCCTCAGTCCATCTTTGCATACCACCCTTTTCTTTCCTTTTTCTTGGCCATAATCTAAAAGTAAGGATGATAGTGTTTTCCAACTTCCTGAACAGCCTTGTAAAGCCAGCTTAATTTTGGCTTGAGTTCTTGATGATTGTCTTAGTTGCATAGTTTTGATGTTTGTTTATGAATAAATGGAAAATTATAGTTATCTTTGTACAAAATTGGTACGCTTAAAATTTAAGAATATGTTAGTTGTAAGTTCAAGAGAATTTAGGGATAGGCAAAGAAGCTGTCTTGATAAAATTGATGCAGGTATGGAGGTTCTTATCCAAAGAGGACAAAGTAAATCCTATAAAGTTTCTGCTATTAAAGAAGATGACACATTGATGTCAAAAGCAGAGTTTTTTGCAAAAATTGACAGGTCATTGCAGGAAATAGAAGAGGGGAAATTTACCAGAGTTACTGGGAAAGAGGAGTTAAAAAGGTATCTTGACAGTTTATGATTTACACATTAGAATTTTCAGCATCAGCTGAAAGAGATATTTCTATACTGAAAAAGTCTGAATTACACTTATATAGGAAGTTGATGAAACTTTTAGCAGAGTTGGTTGAACACCCAACCACTGGAACAGGGAAGCCTGAGCCATTGAAAGGGAACAGAGCGGGGCAATGGTCAAGAAGAATCAGCAAAAAACACAGACTTCTTTATGAGATTAGAGAGGAAGTAGTTACAGATTTAATCCTTTCTTCTTATGGTCATTATGAAGATAAATAACATGGTCAAGCCATGTGCTTAATGTAAATAAAAAAAGGGACAGGAGACCTAACACTAAGCCTCTTGCCCCTTACCTGTTGGGATTTCCTTTTATTAAAGAGTGCCCAACAGTTTTTCTCGATTGATCAACCTCACCCACCTCGTTGGGATTTCCTTTTATTAAAGAGTGCCCAACAGTGTAGCCCTGCCCTCTCCTTTCTGATGGAGCATGTAGAATGTTTCTCCTGTTTCTTGAGAGCAAACTTGAGAAATCATGGGTTTTGGTCAGGGAGTAGATTCATCCCTGTAGAAAATTGTTGTTTCTTGTCCCTGATTGCAATTCTACAAAATACATGGGCTTCACCTTTAGAGTTCCTTTTGTAGAGGTAATGAAAAAAGGTGGTTTTTAATTGTTGAATCATTGTGAGATTGTTCTAAAGGATTAACAATACTCACTGAAATACAATAGAATAACTCAACTGGAATACTATCCATAAAAATGGGCATGGTATTCCAGTAGGTATTCCAGTTAACAGAAAAATCTCCCCATCCTTCCCCCTCTCCTCAAAAAAACAAAATCGCCAAACAATTAATGTTCAGTGATTTATTATTTCAGTCATTCACCAAAAAAAGGCCAAAATGAACCATTTTGACCTTGTAGTAGCGGAGGCAGGACTCGAACCTGCGACCTTTGGGTTATGAGCCCAACGAGCTACCAACTGCTCCACTCCGCGATAGAGGGCGCAAAGGTAAGGATAATTCAGCGTTGTTCCAAATATTTTTTTAGTTCGTTGGGAGAAAGTTGGTGTTGATCGCCCGTTTTCAGGTTTTTAAGGGAGATAAATTGGTGCTTCAACTCTTCTTCTCCAATAATGGCGGCGAAGGGGATTCCTCGTTTGTCGGCGTATTCAAACTGTTTTTTCATCTTTACCTGATCGGGGTAGAGTTCTGAGATGATTCCGGCGGAGCGAAGGAGGGTCAGGCAGGAGAGGGCGAAGAGTGATTCGGTTTCGCCTAAGTTCATGAAGAGTACTTTGGGGGCTTCGTTGGCGGAGGTGGGAAATTTATTGAGGCCCAACAGGACATCAAAGATGCGGTCGGCGCCAAAGGAGATGCCTACGCCGGAGACGCCGGGGAGGCCAAAGACGCCGGTGAGGTTATCGTAACGACCTCCGCCGCAGATGCTTCCCATTTCGAAGTCGAGCGCTTTTACTTCAAAGATTGCTCCGGTGTAGTAGCTGAGTCCGCGTGCTAAGGAGAGGTCTAACTCAACGGATTGAGAGATGCCGGACTCGGTAATGAGACGGAAAAGCGTCTTTAGCTCTGTTACGCCGACCATACCGGCACTTACCTGTTGCTCAGTCGTATGGGTTGCGAAGGTATTTGTCTGTTGCTCAGTCGTATGGGCTGCTAAGGTATTCACCTGTTGCTCAGTCGTACCGGATTGGGTGAAACATTGCTCCAAAAGGATAATTTTCTCTTCTGTGGTGCCTTGAAAAAGAAGGATGGGTTTTAGTTTGGTAATGGCTTCCGGGTCTAAACCCCGCTCCAAAAGTTCGGCCTCAATTGCTTCAAATCCAATCTTGTCCATTTTATCCATGGCTACGGTAATCTCTATCAGCATATCGGGGCGTCCCATCATTTCGGCAATGCCGCTGAGCACTTTTCGGTTGTTAATCTTGATTCCGACTCTGATGCCGAACGATTTGAAGACGTCGTCCACAATTTGCAGCAATTCGAGTTCATTCAACAGGGAGTCGGAGCCGATGACGTCCACGTCGCATTGATAAAATTCGCGATAGCGACCCTTTTGTGGACGGTCAGCACGCCAAACGGGTTGTAACTGATAGCGTTTAAATGGAAAGACAAGGTCGTTCCGGTGCTGTACCACAAAACGGGCAAAGGGAACGGTAAGGTCGTAGCGCAACCCTTTTTCGCAAATTTTGAGGGCGGCAGCATTCGGACCTAATTCAGGCAGGTCGGCAACATTGACGTCAGATAGAAAATCTCCCGAATTGATGATTTTAAAGAGCAGTTTATCACCCTCTTCGCCATATTTTCCCAAAAGGGTGGAGAGGTTTTCCATGGCGGGCGTTTCGATGGGGGCGTATCCATAGAGGGTAAAGATGCGTCTTACTGTATCAAATATATAGTTTCGGCGCGTGGCTTCCAACGGATTAAAATCGCGGGTACCTTTGGGAATGGAGGGCTTTTGTGACATATCGTTAAGATTGTGAAAACATTTTTGTATCTTTGAGGTTGCAAAAATAAGATAAATGGGCAAAAGTTTAAAAATTTCGATTCTATCAGCAGTAATTTGTGTATCGTTGACTGCTGCTTCACAAACAGTTATCAAAGGAAAAGTTTTTGTTGATCTTAACCGGAACGGGGTATTTGATTCCGGGGATGAGGGCATTTCCAAAGTCAAGATTACAGACGGATTCACTTTTGTCCTGAGTGGAGTCGATGGCGAATATGCGATTGAGCCTCATCCGGAGGCGCGTTTTATTTATATCTCTATTCCTGCATTTTATGACCTGCCCGGCGCGTTCTATCATCCGCTGCCTTTGAACGGTAACGCCGATTTTGGGTTGATTTATTGCCCCAATCAATCTCCTTACTTTATTCAAACTGCCGATAATGAGGAGCATTGTTATTGGAGGTGGCACGATGAACTTAAAGCATTCATCGGCAATGAGTCACCCGCCTTTCTCATCACTACCGGAGATATTTGTTACGAAAAGGGGTTGCATTTTCATGCGCGTGAATTCACAACCGAAAAGATGGGGACAAGGGTCTGGTTTACTTTGGGCAACCACGACCTGATTGACTACGGAGCGTACGGCGAAACCCTTTATGAGGAACTTTTTGGCCCGTGCCGCTACTCTTTTGACGTGGGCAACACCCACTTTGTGGTCTTTCCCATGCTTACCGGCGACCATCCCACCGGATTTACTGCCAAAGAGGTCTTCAACTGGATTAAACATGACCTTGATTTGATTTTGCCCGGACAAAAAGTGGTATTTTGCTCCCATGACCTCATCCTTAGGGAAGAAAAGGGAGTCCCCATGCTGATATTCCGCTCCGACACGTTGAATTTGGAGGGATACCCCATTGACAGTTATATTTTTGGACATCGCCACAATCAAATTACACAGCGACTGCCCAAGAGTTCAATCATGACCTACGGCATAGGCCCCGCAAATAAAGGCTCCCGCGACCGCTCCCCCGCCGCCTATCGCCTCTTCACTCTGCAGCCCGACGGCTCTATTAAAAGTCAAATTCGCTACTCCCTTGTCAACGCACTCCTACAGCCCCACGCCTCCAATACCACAAATCCACAATATATTACCGTAAATGCCTACCACACCCCCTCGGACATATCCTCCGTAACAATCGAGGGAGGCAAACAGGTTATAGCCCTCGAAAAAGTTTCTGACTGGAGTTGGGGCACCCTCACTGCGATTGAATTAGCCCGACTAAACCTCTCTTCCGGAATCTCTTCCAAAAAACCACTTCGCGTCACCGCCACCGCCCGAGACGGAAGCCGCTTCAACACCCCCCTCCTCCCCTCTGATCGCTTGGTATGGTCAAGATCGTTAGGCGGAATGACCTCCATCGCCCCCCCTCTCTTAGTCGGAGATGTTTTGTTTGTGGCCACCTACGACGGTCAAATGGGAAGCGGCGACCAAATCTGCGCCGTTGACACCCGAGATGGAGCGCTCCTGTGGCGCTTCCAAACCTCCAACTCCGTAAAATCCACCATGGCTCATGACAGCGATAACGAAACCCTTTTAGCCTGCGACGTCACGGGAATGCTCTACGCCCTTGACCCTCAAACCGGAAACCTCCGCTGGCAACGCCAACTGCTCTCTTTCTCCCCCTCCACCTTTCAACAGGGCGTAGCCACACACTTAGGAGTCGCCTACATCTGTAGCGGAAGCAGCGCCGCCGCCATCCACATTAAAGACGGCTCAATCCTCTGGAACCGAGAACTATCCCCAATAAGCAGCAACACCCCCGCCACCACAACCATCTACCTCCCGCAACCGTCACCTTCAGCAGCAGCGCAACCCTCACCTTCGGGTGCAGCGCAACCGTCACCTTCAGCGGCAGCACAACCCTCTCCTTCGGGTGCAGCACAACCGTCACCTTCAGCGCCAGCACAACCCTCTCCTTCGGGTGCAGCACAACCGTCACCTTCAGCGGCAGCAAACCTCTCCCTCCTCCTCACCGGCACCAACTGGCGAACCCGCGCTGCCCTCAACTTAGAAAACGGCGAAATAGTGTGGCAACAAGCCGACAAAGGTTTACGCTACTGCGAGGCTGCCCCGGCACCCTACAACGACCTACTCTACTACCCCGCCTTTCAATACCTCTCAGTTGTTGATCCCACAGACGGAAGCATTGTCCAATCCACAACGGTTCAGGGCACCTTAGGCTCCACCTCCGTTCCATGCGTCAATGAAGAGTTGATTGTCACAGGCAGCTCTGACCGTGGAATTTTTGCCTTTTCGCGCAACGACCTGACACAACTATGGAACTTCCAGACCCGTCAGGCGATCACCCACACTGTAGCCTACGCAAGTAACAACCAGCAGAGCGTCGAAGCCTCCCCCATATTGATTGACGGTGTTGTCTATTGCGGCGCCAATGACGGCTATTTCTATGCATTAGACGCACTAACCGGCACCTTTCTGTGGAGTTTTTGCGCCGGCGCCCCCATCCTAAGCGCAGCCGTTTATCACGATAAACACCTCTTTTTTACTGACATGGCCGGGAATATTTATAAAGTAAAAACCGGCATCTAAGGCGTCATACCCAACAAGAACCGGAAAATACTCAAGCCGGCATCATACTTAGAAACCGGCAATATACTCCAAAAACTGGCGCCTTTCTCAAATGCCGTCTCGGTCAATTTTCACTTTGACCAAAGATAGATTACGTCTTCCTCAATAGTTAGTTCCAAGTCCAATGCATTGCAAAGGATTTCCGCGATATGCTCCATATTGTTAAGATTCAACGTGACATTAATGACCCGTTTCGACAACAACTCATCCCCCACGGCAAGTTGCAAGGCTTCCGGAACACATTCATTCACCAAACGAACAACCAATTCTAACGATTCATCTTTAAAAAAGAGTTTACTTCCACTCAGACTTAAAGAATCATCATCTTCTATCTGTTTTTTTTGCAACCAATCATCCATCAAATTCACCTGTTCTCCCTCCTCTGCGAATAGTCCTTGCGCTTCACCACAAAAGGAAACTTTCACCACGCCGCTTCTCACGGCAAGTTCAAATAGAGATTCTGAATCGGCTCTGATTCGAAACGATGCCCCCATTACTTCAATCGTAATAATTTCTGTTTCAATGATAAAAGGACGCTCCCGAGCCTCAATCACTTCAAAAAAAGCATCGCCTTTCAACTCAATCCGCCTTTGATCGTTTGCAAAAGAAGATGGATAGTTCAACCGGCACCCCTCCGCCAAAAGCACCAAAGAGTCGTCCGGAAGAGTTAACACCATAACCTCATTATTTTCAATGCTTTGAACGGTAATCATCTCAACAGAAAGAGATTTGGGCACTAACTCCTCATCAGAAGGCGTTTTCGATATCTTCCCATCAGAAGGCGTTTTCGATATCTTCACATCAGAAGGTTTTTTAGATATCTTCCCATCAGAAGGTTTTTTCGATATCTTCTCATCAGAAGGCGTTTTCGATACTAACTTCCCAACAGGAGGCAGTTTCGACACAAATACCTCCGTAAACCGGTGAGTCCAAGACATAAATCTCTCTCCGGCCCCCGAAGATCGAGTCAAAAAGAGTGCAGCGAGTGCGATAGACAAGGCGCATAAAAGAGCAACAGCACTCCATAACACAAAAGATGCTCGTTTTCTTCTCTTATGAGGGCCATCCTTAGAAGAGATATTCTTCTTGGGTATCAGTTCCTCTGCTTCGGCATGCACATAAAACATCTGCCAAGCCTTTTTCGCATTAGGTTTCCACCTTTTCACTCGACCGTTCATCATATTGCAACCATTAACTATATAATTATAAAACTAATAAGCCCACTCTTAGCGCCTTCAACGCCCTATGCATCTCCCCCTCAACCGTTTTGACCGAAATGGAAAGTTTTTTCGCAATCTCCGAATACCTGTCCCCTCCAAAACGGTGCATATAAAAAATCCGCCTCCGCCGTTCAGGAAAGCCAAGCAAAATTTCACTCAACCTCTTTTCCAAATCACTTGCCTCAGCGTCATCTTCAGGAGAAAAAGAGGGTGTCGTCTCCAAGCCCTGCATCTTTACCTCCTCTCCACATCGCGCCAGAACTTGCTGATGCTCCAAATAACGCAGCGTTCTTTTACGCACAGATTCATAAAGATACGACCTTACAGAACGTTCAGTATGTAAATCGGGACGATCCCTCCACAATATAAAAAAGAGCTCCTGCACAATACCCTCCGAAAAGTCGGGACTCTCTGTAAAACGATATACATAGCTGCACAAAGGAACATAAAAACGTTTGAATAATACCTCAAAGGCTTTTATATTACCTCCTTGCGCTTTCTTATATAGGTGCAGACCGTTGCGAAACATAACGCTTTAGACTAATTAATACACATTATCGAATGGGGATAAGGGTAAATCCATAGCGAACACCTTCTCCGGAAGAATAGACCCGATAAGGTGGATGGGGCATCGCTCCCCAACTGTTGTCTCCTCCCACGCCCATCTGTTTGTAGTCGATGTGCAACTCAACAAGTGGTTTGGGCTTGATATCAAACGTGTGCTTGTATCTGCGGCTATCTTTGCCCGCTTCTTGGCGCACCACCCCTTTATCATACTCCTCTTCAAACTCCTCAATTGTATTGTTAAGTGCATTAAATTCAATTACATCGTCTGCAACAATCTTCAGGCCCCGCCCTTTGGAGTCGGTAAGGGAGAGCCAGCGAACATCGGTTTTGTGGCCATTCTCTTGTGGACGAATATAGGGCACATATTGATCTGCCACGCTTCCCGAGTAGCGGTCAATAAAGGCGGCGCTCTTTCGGTCGGAGTAGTTTTCCCACGGCCCCCTGCCAAAATATTCGAGGTGACCAAAGGCAACGGGGAGGTGCATCCGCATTCCAATGCGGGGCATAAAGGGCGGTGCGTCACCATCCGGCGCTGAATCGGTTGCAGATGCTTGATTTGAAGCCGGTGCAGAACCGGTTGCAGATGCTTGATTTGACATCGTTGCCGAACCGATTGTAGCCATATAGTTTTCAACCCGTACCGAACCGTCTGTCTGAATGATGTAGTGCACAAACCACTCCGTTTTCGCTTGGGGGTATCGGTAAGAGAATCGAACCGACATGGCACCCTGTTGCGGCTCGATGGTAAAGTTATGTGCCTGCAACAACTGTTCAGAAGCCTCTTTCCAAACCCCATTTTTTGAGTGCATTCCAAAGCCGAAATCATTATCGGTAGGTGCGCGCCAGAAGTTTGGCCTTAATCCAAATCCGTTTAAAATCAACTCCATACCGCTGTACTTATACGATGTGATTACCCCTGAAGCCCTATCAATGGAGAGGGAGAAGTTTTTCCCATCAACCGTAATTTCTTCTTCTCCGGAAACCCTTAGGGTGGGCGTAGAGGAACTCTTTTGCTTTGTATCCACCGAAATATGCTTTGTGTCCACCGAAACTTGCCGTGTATCCACCGAAACTTGCCGTGTGTCCACCGAAACTTGCCGTGTATTCAATGCAAACTGCTCCCGCGCCACTTCATACCCCACAGGCAAAAATGGTTCCGCAGTCACCACCTCCGCTGCTACCGTAAGGAAATATTCATCGCCCTGCTTCACCGCGGGCATCTTGAGGTCAATCTTCACCGTTTTGGTCTGCTGCGGAGCAAGCGCAAGAGAGAAAACGCCCTGCTTCACCGTTTTGCCGTTATTCTTTAAGGTATATCTGAATCGATACGTGCTTAAATCGGTAAAATAGAATCCATTGAATACCTCTAATTCTGACGTTTCGGGGTAATAATTCCGAAACTTAATATTCTGATACACCTTTCGCACCTCTTCGGTAGCAGGCTTCACGCTTCGATCGGGAAAAACAACGCCGTCAATCACAAAGTTTCCGTCAGATGGCGTCCCCTCAGGGCCAAAATCACCTCCAAAAGCCCAAAAGTGCTCCCCATGCTCATTTTGGGCGTCAAGCCCATGGTCAACCCATTCCCAAATACATCCTCCCTGCAAAATGTCATACCTTTCAATCACATCCCAATAGTCTTGAAGATTGCCCACGCTATTCCCCATAGCATGAGCATATTCGCACAGAATGAGGGGACGGGTCATAGCGGGATCGTTTGCGTAGCGTTCAATTGATTCAATGGAGGCATACATAGGACAATAAATATCTGTATTCCACTCTAATAGCGCCCGTTCGTAAAGGATGGGACGCGAAGCATCACGCGCCTTAGTCCAGCGGTAAAGGGTATAGAAATTCACCCCATTCCCTGCTTCATTTCCTAAAGACCAGATAATTACTGATGGATGATTTTTGTCGCGCTCTACCATATTCATCATTCGATCTAAATGGGGTACTTCAAAAAGAAGGTTGTTCCCTAAAGTACCCCCTTTTCGCAAGTCATAGCCCATGCCGTGTGACTCAATATTGGCCTCGTCAACCACATAGATGCCATATCGATCGCAAAGGTCGTAAAAGAGTTCAGACTGAGGATAGTGAGATGTGCGTACCGCATTGATATTATACTTCTTGAATAGTTCAAAATCTCTATTCATCAATTCAGGATCCACATAGTGACCCGTTTTGGGGTTGTGCTCATGAAGATTCACACCTTTTATAAGAATCGGCTGTCCATTAACTAAGAGTTGTTTATTCCTGATTTCCACCGATCTGAATCCCACTTTGGAAGTAGTGGTTTCGATCGTTTTCCCCTCTTGGTCTTGCAAACTCAGATACAAAGTGTAGAGATTTGGCGTCTCTGCCGTCCAAGCCAACACATCCCTCACCGTTGTGGCACACTTTACCGTTGCCGAATAACCACTGTCTGCCACAGCCTGAGTAACATTATACACCTCTTTGCCAAAAGCATCAACTAAGGAACAGATTAAGCGATAGCCGGTTCGGTCAGCCTCATGCCGCCTCAATTCCACTGAAAGCGAAAAGAGACCATCTCGATAGTGCTCATCTAAAGGCGTCTGAATAAAAAAGTCAGCGATTCGTATCTGCGGTTGGGTGTAAAGATAGACATCGCGCTCGATTCCGCTGATGCGCCAAAAATCTTGACACTCCAAATAGGAGGCATCCGACCAGCGATAGACCTCAATCGCCACCACATTCTTTCCCGATTGCACAAAATCGGTAATGTCAAAACGGGCAGGCGTTTTGCTGTCTTTGCTCATCCCCACCTCTTTACCATTAATGAAAAGAAAGGCAGCCGACTTCACTCCATCTAAACTTATAAAAACCCGTTGCCCTTTCCATCCGGATGGCAGCTCAAACGTTCGGCGGTAAATTCCTACAGGATTGAACTCCAAAGGTATATATGGCGGATCAGGTTTTTGCAGATAGGGGGGATACCCTTTTGAAACAAATTCATAAGGGTGGTTCACATAGATTGGGGTGCCGAATCCCTGCACCTCCCAATTCCCCGGAACGCGAATTTCGCTCCACGAAGAGGTGTCAAAGGAGGGGTGGGCAAAACCGTTGGGCAAAGAGTTCGGATTTTCGGTAAAAAAGAACTCCCAAACCCCATTCAAAGAGAGGCGCCAAGGGCTTTGACCCGACCGGGCGCTCCCCAAATCGGGATACGAAACAAAAGATGCTCGGGCAGGCTCTTTATTGATCCACTGAAGATTTGTATTTGTAATCACATCGTATCTATGGGTCTGCGCAAGCAATCCCACACATAATACCGTCAAGTTCAATAATAAAACAACTTTTTTCATCACAAACATCGAAATTAATTTTGTGACGAAGTTACGAATAATAAACCAATCACTATCTTTGTACACAATTTTAATTCTATTCTTATGACACGAGAAGATGCGTTCACACTTTTTTTGAAGTACAATAAAGAGCGATACCACATCCGGCACGCCCTCACTGTGGAGGAGGTGATGAGGCAGTATGCCAAAGAGTTGGGATACGACCCAGACTATTGGGGGATTGTAGGGTTGTTGCACGATATTGATTACGGAATGTTTCCGGAGGAGCATTGCGTGAAAGCGCCTGAGATTTTGAGAGAGGGAAATTTTGGAGAGGATGTTATCCATGCTGTATGCGCACATGCTTATGGCATTCGTGTGGATGTGAAGCCTGAGCATGAGATGGAGAAGGTGCTCTTTGCGGTGGATGAGTTGACGGGATTGATTGGGGCTGCTGCGCTCATGCGTCCCTCGAAAAGCGTTGCTGATATGGAGGTGAAGAGCGTCCGGAAGAAGTTTAACGACAAAATTTTTGCAGCCAAGTGTTCAAGGGAGGTCATTCGTCAGGGTGCAGAGATGTTGGGCTGGGAGTTGGAGAAGGTGTTTGCTATGACGTTATCGGCAATGCAGGCTTCTGAGGCATTGGTGGTTGAGCGGCTGAGAGAAGAGGGAATGGAGAATTAAGAGGTGCCGGTGATGTATTCGTGGATGGTGCGTGCGGCAGTTCGTCCTGCGCCCATAGCGAGAATTACGGTGGCAGCGCCGGTAACGGCGTCGCCTCCTGCAAATACGCCTTCGCGGGTAGTGGCGCCTTTTTCATCGGCTATCAAGCACTTCCACCTGTTCATTTGGAGTCCGGGCGTAGTGGTGGAGAGAATCGGATTAGGAGAGGTGCCTAAAGACATTATCACCACATCGCACGCAACTTCAAAATATGCGCCCTCCACCGGTACCGGAGCGCGGCGTCCGCTTTCGTCCGGTTCTCCTAACTCCATCTGCTGACACCGAATGGCGGTGACCCAACCTTTTTCATCTCCCAACACCTCTACCGGATTGGAGAGCATTTTAAAGTCAATCCCCTCCTCTTTGGCGTGGTGCACCTCTTCCACACGCGCAGGAAGCTCCTTTTCGGTACGGCGATAGACTACCGTCACCTCTGCGCCCAATCGAAGCGCTGTGCGGGCGGCATCCATCGCCACATTTCCACCGCCGACCACCACCGCCTTTTTGCCGGCGTAGATGGGGGTATCGTAAAGATTGTCAAAAGCGTGCATTAAATTGTTACGGGTCAGAAATTCATTGGCAGAGACCACTCCGTTCAGGTTTTCCCCCGGTATGTTCATAAACTTGGGCAATCCTGCGCCGGAACCGATGAATAGCGCCTGAAATCCCTCTTGAGCCATCAGATCGTCAATTGTAATTGTGCGCCCCACCACCACATTGGTCTCAATCACCACGCCCATCGCAACAAGCGTATCAACTTCATATTGAACCACTTCTTTTGGCAAACGAAATTCAGGAATCCCATATTGCAACACCCCTCCTGCCTGATGCAGCGCTTCAAAGATGGTGACTTTGTAGCCCAATTTGGCCAAATCTCCGGCACACGCTATGCCGGCAGGGCCGCTCCCCACTACCGCAATCTTTACTCCGTTGGAGGGGGCTGTGTCGGTAAAACGAATCTGTTCTTTCCGTGTCCAATCTGCCACAAAGCGCTCTAATTTGCCAATGGCCACCGGCTCTCCTTTAACGCCCAAAACACAAGCGCCCTCGCATTGACCCTCTTGAGGACAAACCCGGCCGCAAACCGCCGGCAAAGTATTGTCCAAAAAGAGCACCTGCGCTGACTCCATCAACGCCCCTTTTTCCAAACAAGCGATAAACTGAGGAATTTGCACAAATACCGGACAGGCCGTCACGCATCGCGGATTCTTACACCGAATACACCGCGAAGCCTCCCTGCGTGCCTCCTCTTCACTATATCCATAACAAACCTCTTCAAAATTACGTGCCCTTTTGGCGCTATCCTGCTCTCGAACAGTCACCCGAGAAATCTTATTACCCATATAACTAAACTATTTATCTCATACTACCACCGGAAACTAACTTGCATTGATGGTCGGCCTCTAATTCCATTTCCCTATACATCCCCTGCCTCCGCATCGCTTCGTCAAAATCAACCTCATATCCATTAAATTCAGGGCCATCCACGCACGCAAACATTGTTTTCCCTCCCACGCTCACCCTGCATGCCCCACACATCCCCGTTCCGTCCACCATCAACGTATTTAAACTCACAACCAACGGCAAATCAAACTCCTTGGCAGTCAGGGCAACGTACTTCATCATAATCATTGGCCCAATCGCCACCGCTTGATCATAGCTGTGCCCGGTGCTCAAATGTTCTTTAAGCAATCCTGTAATCAATCCATGATATCCATTTGAGCCATCGTCCGTAGCAAGGTACAGGTTGTCGCAAACCGCCTCCATCTCTTTGGTCAAAATCAACATCGCTTTGTTTCTGGCTGCCATCATCACATCCACTTTCGCCCCCATTTGGTGCAGGTACTTTGCTTGAGGATAGACCGGCGCAGCACCCACTCCCCCTGCAAGAAATAGAAAACGCTTATTTTTTAACGATTCCGAAGATTCATGCACAAATTCAGATGCCATGCCCAATGGCCCCACAAAGTCGGTCAGGAAGTCGCCCTCCTCTTTAGCGCAAATGAGCCTGCTTGACAAGCCGACTATCTGCGTAACAATTGTTACCACTCCCGATTCTCCGTTATAATCGCTTATGGTCAGCGGAATCCGTTCCCCTTTGTCGTGTGCGCGAACAATCACAAACTGACCCGGTTTAGCCGACGTTGCCACCCTTGGAGCATCCACCTCCATCAGGACAATACCTTCGGCAAGTACTTTCTTGAGAACTATCTTATACATGAATATTATGTTTCAAAATTTAAAATTGGACGGCAAAAGTATAAAAAAGTTCAACACAACGCTTTTTTACCCTTATACACTCCACCTCTCCAACCACAAAGAGAAAAATCGGTCATAGACATAATATGCGCCGTTATCATCTCTAATTATCAGCGTCTTGTTCAATAATGACTTTAATGCGAGGCGCACACTGCTGGTGGCCGTGAGGTTGTGTTTTTTCATAAAATTTTGTTCAAAAGGATTGACAATCTTGCGCTCTAATGCAATTGCTTTAAGAAGTTGAAGTTGCCCTTTTGTTATCATCTCGCAATACGTTTTGTAGGTTGCGTTTTCTTCCTCTAAAATGTCGTTCACTATTTCGTTCACGGTTTTTTCGGAATAGTGATTTGAATTTAATGCAAATAGGTGATTTAATATGAGTTGAATATACCATGTGTGCCCTAACATTCGTGAATAAATAAAGTCAAACAGGTTAGTATCAAGGGTTTTATTATAATTTGCAAATAGATGTACGGCAAAATCCCGATAGGTCTCTATGGGTAACTCTTTAAGACCGATTTTCTGTGTGCTTTGGAAAAAAGGTCGATGGGCAGAAGAGAACATTTCGCTCATTAGATGTTCTTTACTCCCTGCAAATATGAACTGAACGTTTGGCAAAAATTGGATATGCGAGCGTAAGAGCGCCTCAACGCCTTTTTCGGGATATTCGGTAATTTGCTGAAATTCGTCAATGGCTATACAAATTCTTTTCTTTGAAGACTTTAGATATTCAAAAATCTCATGCAGGCTTTGTGTCGATTCTTGAGGCTGAAAACGCAAAGAGATCGACGGCTCGCCTGTGATTGCATCGTATGAAAAAGTCGGGAGGATACTTTTGAAGAATGTAGAGAGTTTTTTGGCCATTTTCTCCGAAAAGTCATCCAACTTTCCAATAACGGTTTTCCCAAACAGAGTAACAAAGTCGTAGAGATTTTGGGTTGAAAAAATATCGAAATAGAAGCAGATAATGTTGCTATGCTCCTCTTTAAGTTTGAAAAAAGTGTGGTGAATCAACCCTGTTTTGCCCATCCTGCGGGGACTGATAAGAGTAACATTGCGGTTATTTGTCACTGCTCCAATGAGCTTTAAGCACTCATTTTCGCGATCGCAAAAGTATGACGGGCTATAATAACCTGCTATTAGAAAGGGATTTGATGGTCTGTTGTCCATAAAATTTTAGAAAACATAAAAGGTGAAACATAAAATGTGAAACATAAAATATGAAGTGCAAATATAACCATTTTTTATTTATCGGCAACCGAAATCTAACAATACAAAAAAAGTGTACCTTTGTCTTTTCTAACAATCAGATTCATTTTTTGGGGAGGTAACTATATGAAAAAACTTTCGATTGCTTATCCGCTTTGCCTTGTGGTTGCGCTGGGCATAATTGCGTGTGGCCAAAATAATCATGCAGGGCGTAAAATTTGGGGAGGGGAGTTCAACCCGCAAGAAGCGCTTGCAAAACAAAATCCGTTTGACCCGAACAAGTACTATGTGTGGTACAACGGTTTATTTTATACCCAAGCGAATCCCGATGATTTCGACTATTTCAATTCGCCCGGTACAATCACGGGAGCAGGCGGAAAAATCAACTCGTACCTCAAAGCGTGGGCGATGGTTACAAAAGGTCAGTATATTGAATGTGTTGCAGATAAAAAGAGCGATTTGGCGCGTTGGATAGACGATGCGGGCCTTAAGGCTCAAATCGGGACGGCGGCAGCCTCCGGACCAAACGCTGTGTGGATCGACTTGAAAGGCGCAACTGTTGTGCCCGGGTTGATTGAAAGCCATTGTCACTTCATTGATGAGGGCATGAGATCCAATCAAATTGACATATTCTATAAACCTAAAAGTGATATTATCAACGCTGTTAAGGTTGAGGCAGACAAATTGCACGCCCAAGGCGCTAACCCAAATGATACTTGGATTGTATCGCAGGGGTGGGCAAACGGCATCGGAGGAGATTGGGACAGCAACCCCCATCCGGATGGCGTCTCCAACTGGCCCACAAGGTGGGAGCTTGACGCGGTGTCCTGCGGCTACCCTGTTGAATTGACAAACACTTCAGGCCATGCATCTTGGTACAACACCAAAGCGTTGGAGTTGGGAAATGCCCGCGCTTTGGCTGCCGCACTTGCCGTACCGGCAGCAAGCCGGAGTGCGAACCAGAAGGCTTTGGTTGCCTTGGGACGCATTAATTGGGACAATCCGCCCGATTACCCCGATCTTTCCGGAGCCGTAGTGACCCTTGTCGGCAAGAGCGGCAAGGCAATCGGCGTTTTACAGGGAAATGCAAAACGAATGGTAAGTGTTCCCGGATCGACTGACGCTCAGGACAGAGCCGCTGTTTATGCAGCCCAGCAGGCGTGCTTCTCTTATGGCATCACCACCATCATGGACGCAGGCGTGGGCATCAGTACATTTGATATGATTGACCACGCTTATCAGGGTAAACTGCAAGGATTTAATGATCCCCTGAAAATCAGAATATACCTTGAAATCGCACATGGAGGAACGGCTAAGTTGGATGAGAGGTTTAGGGAAAGAATGATTCGTGAAGGGCGCGGAGATGCAAACGGCCGCTTAATCAACGAATATGGCCACCGTTTAACGGTAAGGGCGTCAAAATTGCTGATTGACGGAGCGTTTGGTGGGCAAAATGCTGCCATGCTTGCCCCATATACCAATAACCTGAGTTCTACAGGCACATGGTATGTAACGGATGAAACCATTAACGATTTCATCTACAGGAATATTTTGGCGGGCTGGCAGACAAGCGTTCATGTAATCGGCGATGCCGCCGTTAGAAAGTACAACGATTTTTATGAAAAAATCAAAAATGAACTGATTGCAGAAGGAAAGGGGAATCTTGTTGCTGATGACAGGCAAAGGCATGAACACTACCAGATTGCGAGCCTTGGCGTTAAAGATATCCTTGTTGACGGCGTGGTGACCGACAGCGGAATAAACGATATTCAAAGGTCGGTGGATTTGGGCATGGTGTTTTCAATGCAAACCACGCACGCCACATCCGATATGACCAACGCAGAAAACCTGATTGGCCCCGACAGGATCCTTGGTGCATACGCTTGGCGCGAGGTGATTGACCGTGGGGGTATCATCGCCCAGGGAACCGATGCCACAGTAGAACTGCTCAATCCCTATCATGGACTCTATGCAGCGGTAACGAGGGTCAGCAGAGCGGGAACGACAGGCAGGGCAGGCCCCACACAGGCTGTTATTGAAGAGGACAGCGAAAAGTTCAAGGCCGAATATGAACCCGGGACCAAAAATTTCACTGCCGAAAGCGGCTGGTATAAAAATCAGAAACTCACTAAAGCGGAAGCCCTCCACTACTCTACTTGGGGAGGCGCTTACGCCAATTTTGAGGAGCATACCAAGGGTGTCCTCAGAAAAGGTTATTTGGCCGACTTTGTGGTGATTGACCGCGATTACTTTAACCGAAGCTTGTGTTGGGATTTTGAAATCAAGGAGATAAACACCGTGATGACCGTACTTGGCGGCGAAGTGGTTTATACCATGTCCGCGCCCAAAATTACTTCAGAATTAACGGCTACAGGCACTACCGGCGAGCCATACTCAACGACTCTTTCTGCTTCCGGTACCGAGAACTTTGTATGGAGCATAGTAAGCGCCGACCCCCAATTGAGTTGGGTTCAAATCGACGAGTACAGAGGCGAGTTGTCGGGAGTGCCCACGACCCCAGGCGTCTATAGTATTACCATAAAGGCAGAGAGTTACCTTGGTTCCGACACAAAAACCATTACCATCAAAGTGGAATGATATTTAGGGGACTTCTAATAATTTCAAAATCAAGGCTTGCGACAGAGGCTAAAGCGGAGTTTACTCGAAGTAAATGAGCATTTTGCCGAAGGAGCGTAACGCAGAGTTTGGAGTTATTAGAAGTTCCCTTTATGGACATTGTTTGGGAGCAATCGGTTCGGTATCCTTCTCGGTGCCTTTCTCCTTAGCTTCGAATCCCAACTTTTCAATCGCTTCGGCTAATTTCTTCTTATCAGTCTTAGAAGGCTGATACAGAAACCAAACCTCATTCTTTTCGAGGTCAATTTTCAAATCTTTCACTCCTTTTTCAAAGGGAAGTTTTGACTCTAACTTTGCCTGACAATTATGGCACGACATGGAGGTAATAAAAGTAACTTCCGCTTCGTTAGCCTTTTTGGGGACGCCACTTTGCGCATAAGAGGCAGTAGAGAGACTCAGGCAAAAGATGCCGAGAATCAATGTTGTAAAAAGATGTTTCGCTTTCATAATAGTTCGTTTAAAATTGTTTGACTATATAAATGTATAATTGTTTATTTGCCTATTTGTAAATATTCATCCGCACCCCCGCATAAACCTTTATCCCCATCAGAGGCCCCCATACAACTGTGGCGTTAAAGTCACGTGAGAAAGTATCTTCTGCACTGATAATGGGATTCGGCTGTCTGTAGTTCGTTAAGTTTTCACCCCCTAAGTAGAGGTCAAAGGTACGGAATTTTCGTGTAACCTGCGCAAAAAACACGGGAAACACCGGAGAATATGCTGCATGAAACTGAGCAGACCCGACCGGCGGAACGGAAGTCGCGGGAGAAGCAGAAGAAGCAGAAGAAGCAGACGTAGCGGGCACTGCGAGCAAAGCAGGAGAAGCAGACGTGACGGATGTGGCGGGCACTGCGAGCAAAGCAGAAGAAGCAGACTTAGCGGAAGTGGCAGACGTCGCGGACGGTTCGCCTGCAAAATAGGGCAGCCGAGATGGGCCATTGAGTTGCGCCGTGAAATCAAACGTCCAGATATTCATACGGGTAGCATATTGCAGATTGAGTACGCCTTTGTATTTGCTCATCAACGGACGCGCTACCGTTCCCACACCATACAGGTGTACCCGCGCATCGGTAACTCTAAAGGTGGCAAGAATTGAGAAGTTCTTTATCGGTTCCAGCATCAGGTCAACCTGAAACGAATTGGAATAGGAAGGCCCGTCCAAGTTATAAAACCACACATAGTTCAAGTCGCGCTCCTGATCCACAAGCACTTGCTGGACAAAATCGGAACGAAAGTAGTCGAAACTCAGAGACGATCTCTCCCCAAACCCCAAAGGAAAGTAACTTGTAAGGCTCAGGCCATAAGTCCAAGCCTGTTCCATATCGAGGTCATTGTCAAATTGCATCCTCCGGCCGGTGGAGAGGACGCCTATATTGTCGGCAATCAGGTTTGGGGCGCGGTAGCCCTTTCCTCCGGAGGCTCTAAAAATAAGGTTCTCTGTAAAATCGTACTTCACATTCATCCTTGGGGTAAAGAGCCATCCGTAACGACTGTTGTAATCGTAGCGGGAACCCAACACCAATAAAAACTTATCTTGTTGGTTGTAGGTATATTCGCCATAAGCGCCCCAAGAGTGTTCTTTGCGTCCCAATTCGGGAAAAGGGGGCTCGTACAGAAAGCCGGAGTAGTATGCTAAAGGATGAAATTGAATTGAAAGCTCCTCATCAATCTGATCGTAATGGCCGCTCAATCCAAAGTCAAACCGATGCGTTTCTCCTTTCCCAAGTTGAAACATCAGATTGACAAAGAGCGAGTTTTGGACGGCGTTATAGTTTTTATCTTCAAATCCAAAATAGGAATCGAGGGCATGATAGGTGTAGTCAACCATCAGCGCGATGTTGGGCTGAACAGCCGACTTCTCGGTTCCGGGAGTTTTGAGGGGAATGGCCAATTTGGAGTAGAGGTTGAATCCCTTGTTCTTTATGTTTGACTTCCAAATTTGAGGGATCGGCGCATAGATTGGAGTATCTTGTTTGTTCGAAGAGAAAGGATCTTCCTGTCCCGCCTCTCTTGTCTCGTAGAGCGCCCTAAAACCGGTGCGCCACCGAATACCGTTGTCAGCGGCGTAAAACCAGCGGTTGGAGAGGTTATACTGATAGGTAAGCGGCTCATCTAAAAAGGAGTCGTTGTTGCCATCGTGCGGTTTAGGCTCGGTGGAGAAGTGCCCAAAGAGTACCGTTTCCCATTTTTTGTTCAATGTAAACGAAGAGACCACATTGGCTTCGGTTCGCAACGAATGTGCCAAGAAGAGATTTGCATAGAACGGCTTTTCGGAGTTGGGTTTGCGATGCTCCATATTGATTTGTCCGGTAATGGCTTCATATCCATGAACCACCGAACTCGGCCCTTTGGCGATCTGAATGCTCTCCAACCATTGCCCGGGAACAAAGCCCAAACCAAAGGGGGTGAGTAACCCCCTCAAAGTAGGACGATTCTCGTCTGACATTTGGGTATAGATTCCCGATAAGCCCAATAATCTAATCTGACGGGCGCCCGTTACGGCATCCGAAAAACCGACGCTCACGCTGGCCGAATTTTCAAAACTCTCTGCCAAATTACAGCACGCCATTTTACACAAACCGGTGGCCGAGATCACTTCGGTGCGTATGGGTGCAACCTTTGAGATAAAGTTCGCCTCCTGACGTCCGGTAACCAAAGCAGGCCCCAATACATTATCCTGCTCTGCAAGGAGGAACTCAATCTCTTTTGATAAATCAACAACCTCCAATGTGTCAGATTTATATCCTATATATGAGGCTATTAGAAATTTTGTATCATTTTTTCCCAAGAGGATAGAAAAAAAACCGTGCTCATCGGTTGTGGCGGATAGCGAGCGATCTTTCCAATAGACAACAGCCATAGAGATTGCCTCTTTGCTACCGTCGCTCCGCGCTCCATACACATAGCCTGTTACCCTCTGTGCCGCCATATTCCCACCGCACAACAGCAACACCACAAGAGGGAACAGTATGTCAGTTATCGCTCTTTTCATGCCGACAAAGGTAATTTTTTTTATTTTTGTACATTATATTTTTTTTGGACACAGCAATGAAAGATTTTTTTAAAATGTTGGTTGCCTCAATTTTAGGCTGCATTTTGGTACTTTTTGCCGGAGTTTTTTTTGTGTTTGGTTTGCTAACCCTACTCATCTCGGCCGGAGATTCTGAAGTTAAGGCCATTCCCAACAGAGCGATACTTCAAATCACCTTTGAAAAACCCCTATTTGAGCAAAGTTCCGACAATCCCTTCTCCAAAGCCGTTCCTTATGGACTCTATAAAGATGATGGATACGGATACTTTGATATGGTCTCTGCCATTGATCGGGCTGCCTTTGATGACCGTATCCAGATGATATACCTCAATACCAATTTTCTAACGGCAGGCATCTCCCACATCGGGGAGTTGAGGGAGGCGCTAAAGCGTTTCCGTGCATCGGGGAAAGCCATCGTTGCCTACTCCGACAGCTACTCGCAGGCGGGCTACTATTTAGCGAGCGTTGCCGATAAAGTCTATCTGAATCCCCACGGGGAGATCGATTTGCGCGGATTTGCCATCTCTGTGCGCTACTACAAAGGATTGATGGATGAGTTGGGCGTTGCCGCGCAAATCATTCGCCACGGAAAGTACAAAAGCGGAGGCGAGTCGTTCACACAGCAACAGATGAACGCCGAAGAGCGGACACAGTTGACTCTTTTTTTGGAGTCGGCATGGAGTCGCTGGGCAGATGATATTTCATCAGACAGACATCTCAACCTCCAAATAGTGAATAAGGTAGCAGAGCAAACCGGATGTTCAAACAGTGCGGAGGCCGTAGAATTGGAGTTCATTGATGAAGCATTTTACAAAGACGAATTGATCGCGCACCTGTGCAAATTGCAGGATGTGAAGAGCGAAAAACAACTGCGCTTGGTAAATATGCAATCCTATATGTTGCATAAACCTCTCGCCAGAGCCAAGGAGAAGATTGCCGTCCTCTATGCAGATGGTACAATCTATCATGGTAAAGGAACGCAAAATATAATGTCTGAGAACTATATCCGCACCATTCGACAATTGCGTGCAGACAGCAGTATAAAGGCGGTTGTCCTGCGTATCAACTCTTCGGGCGGAGACGCCCGTGCCGCAGCCGTAATCCACCGTGAACTCAAACTCCTTAACGAAATAAAACCGTTGATTGTCTCCATGGGAGATAACGCCGCTTCGGGAGGTTACTGGATGGCAAGCGCCGGAGCGCACATTTTGGGAACGCCCACCACCCTAACCGGATCAATCGGCGCTTATGCCATGACGTGGAACGGTCAAAAAGGGATGAATAAATGGCTGAAAGTGAATGTAGAAACCGTTCGCACCCATCCCTCAAGCGACATGGGATCGATCTATAGGCCCCTCAACTCATCTGAAATGGCCAGACTCCAAAAGAGCATTGACCAAACCTACCACGACTTCGTCTCCACCGTATCTCAAAACCGAAGCATCCCATACAATGAAACAGACGCGCTGGCTCAAGGACGTATTTGGTCGGGAGAAGATGCCCGTGAAAATGGTCTGATTGACCAAACCGGCGGGCTCTACGACGCCATTCAATACGCTGCGAAATCCGCAGAAATCACCGAATACCAGACTGTTGAATACCCATCAGTCTCCACCTTCTGGGAGCGCATCAAGCACACCGTCTCCACCTCCGTCCAAAGCCGCACCCACCCGCGCCTCCGCCCGATAGGCCCCGACCCTCAAAAATGGGCTGAAGAGATCGAAAACACCATCCGGAAAGATTCCGAGCGGGGCATACAGACAAAAGTACCCTTCATCTATACGCTATCCTATTAAAAATTGTATTTCAATAAATATTTTTTCGCTCTCCTTTTACCCCTGCTCTGCTGCGGGAGTTTAGCCTCACAAACGGTAAAGGGTTATGTATATGGCAGCCTCACAAACGGCGGTCGGGAAGCCCTGCCGATGGCAACTGTGTACTGGATGGGAGGTGCGCAGGCACTCCAAGCCGACGAACGCGGCTTTTTTTCCATTGACCGTAACGCCAACACTTCCAGCATCCTGATTGCTTCGCTTGTCGGTTATCAGGCCGATACTTTGGAAGTAGCCGACTTTTCGCAGGAAGTCATATTTGCCTTAAAGCCTCAAAACGTGTTGGACGACGCAGTGATAACAGGGCGTCAGAGCGGACATTACCTTTCACGCATTGCACCTGTTCGCACCGAAGTAATTTCCGCAACCGGTCTAAACAAAATGGCTTGCTGTAATCTCGCCAAAAGTTTTGAAAACTCGGCAAGCATAAGTGTCGGCTATGCCGATGCCATAACAGGCGCAAGACAAATCAGGTTATTGGGCTTATCAGGTATCTATGTTCAGATGTTGGACGAAAACCGCCCCACCATGCGGGGATTGCTAACGCCGTTTGGGTTGAGTTTCGCTCCAAGTTATTGGTTAGAGAGTATTCAGATAGCCAAAGGTACGGGTTCGGTAGTGAATGGTTACGAGGCGATTACGGGACAAATTAATTTGGAATACCGCAAACCGCCCCTTCGGCAACCGCTATACGTAAACTTGTACCTTATGAATTCGCTTAAAGCGGATGTCAATGTGGCTTCATCCCTTCAACTGAACCAAAAGTGGAGCACCGCTTTGTTGGGACACTTTTCTACCAACCAAAAACCGCACGACAGCAATCAAGACGGGTTTTTAGACGCACCCCTGACCAATATATATAATTTTGCCAATCGCTGGTTTTATATTGCCGACAACGGCCTTCAATGGCGTTTCGGCCTCCGTGCGGTACACGAAACCAGAGAGGCCGGACAACATAACCGTTTGAAAACAGTAAATTTGGGAACGCCACTTTGGAAATCGATTATAAAAAATCAGGGAATTAATCTCTATTCCAAAATAGGTATTCCGCTTAAACCTCTCGGAACCAAAACGTCTGCCATTGCGCCTAATGTAGCCTTTGTGGTTGATTATACGCACCACGCCATGAATTCTTATTTTGGTTTGAAAGAGAAGAACTATAATGCCGTTGAAAATTCGATATTTGCCAATTTGATGTTCCAACTCGGAATCAAAGAGGCGCACCGGTTTAATTTTGGCTTGGGCGGCTTTTATGACCATATCAATGAAGATTTATCGGGATTATTTACCTCCGCTCCCTATTTGGGAGGCGCCCTTTCTCCTCAAGTTTTGGGACGCGAAGAGCACGCTTGGGGCGCATACGGCGAATACACGTATAATCAAAACGATAAATTCGTGTTTATTTTAGGCTCACGTGTGGATTATAATAACTTTCACGGTTGGCTTTTTACGCCAAGAACCAATATCAAATATGACTTTACGGATAATCTCATTTTCAGGGCAACCGGTGGCAAAGGCTACCGCACTTCCAATCCCATTGCAGATAATCCGGGTGTATTGTCCACAGGCAGGTGGCTAAGGTTTGACAACAACTTGAATATGGAGCAGGCGTGGACTTATGGTGCAAACCTTACCGGCTACTTTCAAGTAGGAAACGGCGAAAAATCATCGTTAAGTTTGGACTATTTCCATTCCGATTTTACGCGGCAGGTTATCGTTGACCAAGAACGCGATTTGAACTACGTATGGTTTTACAACTTGGACGGACGCTCTTATTCCAATACGTATCAGATTGACCTGACGCTGGAGCCGATTGAACGCTTCTCCATCCTGACTACCTTTAGGTTTACTGACTCCCGAATACACTTGGCACAATTGGGAATCGTCGAGCGCCCCCTGATGAGCAAATATAAAGGCGTCTTTAATGTACAATATGCTACTCGAATGAGTAAATGGATTTTTGACGTTACGGCACAACTCAATGGTCCATCGCGTTTGCCCTATTTTGCAAACTCCGTACAGACTACGCCTTCGGGTGTCGTAAATCCGGAGCCGGAATATTCGCCGGTTTACCCCATGTTCTACGCTCAAGTAACCCGCAGGCTACGAGGCGTAGATATTTACATTGGCGGTGAAAACTTAGCCAATTACATACAGCCGAATCCGATTATTGACGCCCAAAACCCTTTTTCCCGTGACTTTAACGCCACGGTGATTTGGGGTCCCTTGATGGGCATGAAAGTCTATGTCGGCTTGCGATATACCCTTTATAAATAAGTTTATGAACACCAAATATTTTTTTTTATAAAACCCTTTTGCGTCAATATGAGTTGCTCCAGTTGCCAAAAGACCTTGCATAGTAGTTTAAGGTAACTTCCGCCACTCTTTTTGTAGTTTCGGTCACTTTATAGCGCTCATCAATGCGCAACCCCACTACCCAGACGATGTCGCAGGCGCTGTTATGGGCGATGTCGCGGGCGCTGCATATAACACGCTGGTGTTCTTTCTCCCAAAGGGGAACTTTGGTGTCAATCAGAAAGTCGCTAACCTTTTTGAAGCCTTTCATACCCAAAGGGATAAAACGGTCTCCGCTTTGCCACAAGCGCAGGGTCAGGGGGAAGTGCAGCTTATCGGCGTCTAAGGCGGCGACCATGGTGTCGTCCTTGATTTGATAGTCAGACGAATCGTATATCGAGACGGTGAATGCCGCCTCGGAATCTATCTGGTCGTCGGAGCAGTCACTCTTCAAAAAGTCAGAAATTGCGCTCTTAGGAGAGGTTGTGCAGGGACGTAGCGCCAAATACTTCCTGTCTCTAAAGAGGGTGTGGCTTTTGGAATTTACTCTGCCTCCGGGCTGTGCGTGAAGCATTTCAACAATTTGTTTCATTTGACGCTCGTGGAAACCGTAGGGGTGCAACAGTTCAAAGAGCCAGAATGGTGCATGGGCATCGGCCGCTATCTTTTCAACCTCCAAGAACGTGACATCACCCTCTTTACGACACCATACACTTCTCTTCTCTTCAACCATCTCGCCAAGGATTTCGCCCGCTTGCCGGAAATAGGTTCCGTTTTCGTTTAAACGTTCCACCACATTGGGGTTGATTTTGGCCAACTCAGGCAAGACGTTGTGGCGAATACGGTTTCTCGAAAAATCGGGGGAGGCGTTTGTGGCGTCTTCCCGAAAAGGGAAGTTCATCTTCTCCGCATACTCCTCAATTTGCTTTCGGTCAAAAGCGAGCATGGGGCGAATCAATGCACCCCGTTTTGGAGAAATCCCGCATAAGCCCCTGACCCCCGTTCCCCGTGTAAGGTTGAGGAGGATGGTCTCTGCATGGTCGTTGGCATGATGTGCAACCGCAATGAAATCAATCTGTAACAACTTTCGCAACTCCTCAAACCATTGGTAGCGTAACATTCGCGCAGCCATCTCCACCGATATCTTATGCGTTGCCGCGTAGTTGCGTGTATCGAATCTTTGAACATAACATGGAAGGTGGTACTTCTCAGCCCAATCGCGCACCAGCGTTTCATCGGCATCGCTATCTTCTCCCCTCAACCCAAAGTTGACATGTGCTATCGTAACCTTTTTATAGTGAGCGGCTACAAAGAGCGAAGCCATTGCCATGGAGTCTATTCCTCCGCTGACGGCGAGCAGAAAAGAGCAATCATCAGCTCCGACAAGGGAATGTAATTGGGATTTAAAGGATGGCAACATGGTTAGAATTTGTAGGTGAAGCCGACCCCAAAGACCTCTTTAATTTGGAGTCGGGCGCCGACATTCCCGTTACGGTCTGTAATTCTGATCTCATCGTCGTAGATCATGTTCACCCTCAACTCAGCCGACAAAAATTTGTTCACCTTCATATCAACCAACAGGTTCCAAAGTACTTTGATGTTGGAAGGAGTGCCAAGATAGTTCGAAAAAAGGGTCAAATCAGTCGAAATGATTACGTTTTTAAAAACTTCTTTCTTCACAAGGTCAACCTTAATCTGCGCCCCAAGCTCCATCCGCACCGCTTTATCCACGGCGTTTCCATACCGCGGTCTAAGTAAAGTGTCTGTAACTAACACTAACTTAGATGTTAATGGAGATGCGCTTATAGAGAAGAAGGGGACGGGTTTGTAATCGATCCCAAATCCAAGTGTAAAATATCCGGGAGATAAAAAATTTGAAATCTTTCTGGGATCTGCGTTTTTTGGATACTCAAACCCTTGAGTCATTTGAGAAATGAAGTTAAATGCAGCCGAAAAATAGAGTTTGTCATAAGCCTGGAATCCCCATTTTGTATCAAAAATCAACTTATCATCGCTTTTTTTGTTGATATCTCCAAAAGCGTGTATAAAACCGTAACCGGCTTGAAAACGGTTTTCCCAGATATGACGTCCCTTTTTCATCTTTGCCGTCCAATCGGTATAGGCTTTTAACGAAATCTGTCCCTGCCCTCCGGACGCCCAATTGGAGAGGGAGGTTTGAGAAAAATTAAGCGAATTGGAGGAACCGATTTTCCAATCGGCACGAACCCTTACAACTTCCTCAACATCCTTTTTATCAGACATTTCAGATTCACACACAGGCATATTCGCTTTCTCAATAGCCTCGTCAATTTTTCCAATCATCTGCATAAAGGCACGGCCTGAAGGCTGGGCTTGGGCACAAACGGCGCCAATCAAGAGCAGCAAAACAACAACAAAATTTCTCATCATATCAAATCGCTATTAATTAGAATTATCTAAAATTTACTCCCCTGCGTTAATACGCCCGCGCAAAAATCACCCGTTGGGCTGAGGGTTTGCCGGTTACCATGCAGAGGCCCTCTTCGCCATCGTGCCCAAAGGGGATGACGCGAATGGTTGCTTTGGTTTCGTTCTTAATTTTTTCTTCGGTCTCGGCTGTGCCGTCCCAGTGGCAGAGGAAGAAACCGCCATCTTCAATTCGCTCTTTAAACTCCTCGTAACTGTCTATTTTATAGGTGTGTTCTTCTCTAAATGTCAACGCTTTATTATAGATATTGCACTGAATTTCGGAGAGAAGTTCGGGGACGCGGTTCGCCAACTCGTCCTTGGGGCAGGAGGTCTTCTCCAAAGTGTCGCGTCGTGCAAGTTCCACAGTGCCCTGTTCCAAATCTCTGGGGCCGATGGCGATACGCAGCGGTACGCCCTTTAACTCCCACTCTGCAAACTTGAAGCCCGAGCGGAGGTGGTCCCTGTCATCCACCTTTACCTTCACACCTTTGGCCTCCAACGCCCTCTTAATCTCTTCCATTTGAGCCAACACCTTAGAAAATTCGTCGTCTCCTTTGTATATCGGAACCATAACTACCTGAATGGGCGCCAATTTCGGGGGCAATACCAATCCATGGTTGTCGCCATGCGCCATCACCAAAGCGCCCACCAAACGGGTAGAGACGCCCCACGAGGTGGCCCACACATACTCTAAAGCGCCCTCTTTGGAGGCAAACTTCACATCGAACGCTTTGGCAAAATTCTGACCCAGAAAATGGGAGGTTCCCGCTTGAAGCGCTTTGCCATCCTGCATCATTGCCTCGATACACAACGTGTCTATCGCTCCGGCAAAACGCTCGCTGTCGCTCTTTCTGCCCACTACCACGGGCACCGCCATCACCTCACGTGCAAACGCGGCGTATATCTCTACGATCCGGTTAGTCTCTTCAATCGCCTCTTCCTGAGTGGCATGTGCCGTATGACCCTCTTGCCAAAGAAATTCTGCGGTTCGTAAAAAGAGGCGGGTACGCATCTCCCAACGCACCACATTTGCCCATTGGTTGCACAATATGGGGAGGTCTCTGTAGGAGGTGATCCAATCTCGATAGGTGTTCCAGATAATGGTTTCAGAGGTGGGACGTATCACCAACTCCTCCTCCAACCGTGCATCGGGGTCGATCACCACGCCCGAACCGTTGGGATTGGCCATCAAACGGTGGTGTGTAACCACGGCGCACTCCTTTGCAAAACCCTCTACGTGGTCTGCCTCTCTGCTCAGAAACGACTTTGGTATAAATATTGGAAAATAGGCATTTACATGACCCGACTCTTTAAAACGCCGGTCTAAATCAGCCTGCATATTCTCCCATAGTGCGTAGCCATAAGGCTTAATCACCATACAGCCCCTAACTGCCGAATTTTCTGCGAGTCCCGCCTTTGTAACTAAGTTGTTATACCATAGCGCGTAATTTTCTTCCTGTTTGTTAACTTCTTTTGCCATAAATTTGTATGTTGGTACGATTTTTGTTTATCTTTGTATTAAAATAATTAATTCCTGTTATGAGGTGCAAAAGTACAAATAATTTAGAAAAAAACGGAGGTGCGTTATGAAATTACATTCATTTATTATTCTGACTACATGTATCATCCTTAGTGGATGCGCGGTTGGAACACAAACCGCTTCACACAGTTACCAAAACGGAATCTACGGTCAACCCGCCGTTACCGCCAAGGTGATTGTAAACAACAACAACCCATCATTGCAGCAACTACAGGCAAAAACAACCTCAGCACAAAATGTTGAGACCGTCTATGTTGATGCAAGCGGATTTGCCGAGATCAATCTGCAACCCGACATGACGTATATTATTCTCGAAGACGACGACTCCTACGCACGTCGCCTTCAAATGTTTGACGATCCACGCTACTCAGTATCCATCAACCTCAATATGAACTATGGCTGGGCCGACCCTTGGTACAATCCATGGTGGGGTCCATACAGTGGCTGGTACAGCCCAAGGTTTAACTACCACTACGGGTGGTACGGCTGGTCGGGATGGAATCGCTGGTATTACGACCCATGGTACTGGGGCGGTTATAGCGGCTGGTACGGGTATGGATGGGGCTCCCCCTGGTTCTACGATCCTTGGTGCGCTCCCTTTCACTATCATTCTTATCACCACTATCCCTATTTTGGATCTTCCTACTATTACGGCTCATCGAATTACTCAAATTCACGGGATCGCTACTACGGACGGAGGGACTCCTACCGCTCTGCCACTTCTTCCTCTTCGAATTACTTTTCCGGCGGCACATCTTCTGTTCAATCGGGAAGCAACTATCGGAGAGAGCCTGCCAATGTGCAACAGGTATCGGGTAGAAATACCTCAACCACTTCTCAATCGATTCAGCAAAATAACTCCGCCTACAGGAGAACCGCTACATCATCGGGAACGGGCGTGAACAACACCGTGCAGAGCAGCACCGGCAACTCAGGAAGGAGTAACGTCACTTCGAGCAACGCCTCCTCTAACAACACATCCGTAAGCAACATCAGCGCAGGCAGCACTGTCAACAGGAGTGCAAGCAGCGGCGGCGCAGGCAGCACCACTGTCAACAGAAGCGCAAGCAACAACAGCGCAGGCAGCAGCAGTGCAAGCAACAGCGCAGGCAGTGCAGGCATCAGCACCGGCAACAGCAGTGCAAACAACAGTGGCTCTTACGTTAGAGGTGCTACCTCTCAGACGCAAGGCAGCACCAACGTCGGAACGCAGAGCGGCTCTACCCAAACCAATGCGATTTACCGCCGTACCAACAACACAATCCAAAATACACCCACTACCGGCAGCGCCACACAGCAATATGGCCGCCCTGAATCAACTACCCGCCAGTTCTACAACTCGGGAACGTCTCAGCCCTCTCAGCCTGTGGTAAACAGCAGCGGACAGAGTTCCTCTTCCTCTTCTTCGAGAAGTGGTACTTCGTCCAATGTCAACTCCTCAGGAAACAGTAATACCCAAAGTTACTCTTCACCGGTGAGAAGTTCATTTTCGAGCGGCTCTTCTTCGTCATCCTCTTCAAGTTCTTCGAGTTCGTCCTCGGGGTCTTCTTCAGGGAGCTCTTCTTCAGGGAATTCTTCTTCGGGAGGGTCGTCTTCTTCGGGATCTTCGGGGTCTTCAACCAGAAGGTAATCTGATGGGTAAGGGGATTTGCCCAAAGCAGGATGAGAGGATTATCTAAAGCGGGATGTGAGGATTATCCAAAGCAATGTGAAAGGATTATCTGAAGCAGGATGAGAGGATTATCTAAAGCAATATGGAAGGATTATCTTAAGCAATGTGAGAGGATTATCCGAAGCGGGATGAAAGGATTGGCAGAAGCGGGTGGTGTTTATTAACAATTTAAAAATTAGAGAGATGAAAAAAGTTTTCTTCATTACGTTAGTTTCGATGCTTCCGGTTATTGCGCTGGGGCAGTCGGCATTCGACGCCTTACGATACTCCCAAAACTTTTATACAGGGACTGCGCGTTCTGCTGCCATGGGAAATGCAGTTACCGCTTTGGGGGGGGATTTTGGTTCCCTCTCCATCAACCCTGCCGGTTCTGCCGTCTATCCCTACTCCGAATTTATCTTTACCCCCGCTCTAAACAACGCCCTGTTGCAATCCGACTATTTGGGTTCATCTTACAATGAAAGCCTTAGCCGAATGGGGGTCACCAATGTTGGACTTGTCTTCGCCCGCAGCACCTCCAATTACAGCGGATTGGTGGGGTATAATTTTGCGTTTGGATATAATGGCACCAACAACTATACCAACCGCACCTCTTTCTCAGGTGAAACCGATAAATCAAGCTGGCTTGCCGCACTTGCCTATAACACAAACGGCTATCGCGCTACCGATATGGATTTGACCGACTTTCAAAACCCTTACTACACTTCATCTGCTCCATGGAGGGCAATTTTGGCATGGAACACCTCCCTGCTCGATACCATCCCCGGAACGGGAGGCAGAGAGTATATTGCAGTCACCGAATCGTTCTCCGGGAACAACATCGGCATTTCCGGTAAACTTCGTCAAGATTATTACTGTAAAACGGTTGGGAACACAGGTGAATACATCTTCAATTTTGGATTAAACATCTCCAATCGCCTCTTTTTGGGCGCCAATTTGGGTGTAGTGTCGGTCAATTATGAAACCCGCGAGCAGATTTCGGAATCGGCGGTCAACAAGAATGACTTCTACCAAACAGAATTTAACAACTTCACACACACCTACTATCAAAGGACAATCGGTACAGGTGTAAACTTAAAATTTGGAGCCATATTGGTGCCTGTCGATAACCTCAGGTTGGGATTCAGCATCTCCACCCCCACATGGATGTCGTTAAACGAGGAGTGGGAAGAGACCATCACCGCCAACTTTACAGACGGATACCATCAAACGCTCAAATCACCCTTAGGAGAGTATGGATATCGGGTGAATGCCCCCTTCCGATGGAATTTGGGCGCCGCATATACTTTGGGGCCACACGGAGCAATTAGCGTTGACTATGAGCGTGTTGCATACGACAAAATCACTATGACAACCACCGGAACCTCCAACCCGTCAGCAGCCACCAATCCTTTTCTTGACGACAATGCCTACATCCGGAGAGAGTTTACCAATGCAAGCAATATTCGCGCAGGGTTAGAACTTAATCTGAACAGTGAGTTTTCCATTCGTGGAGGGTACGCTTTCTACGGAAATCCCGAAAAGAGTTGGGGATTCGATACGCACATTGCCTCTCTCGGTATCGGGCTGAATTGGGGAGGCCCCTTCTTCACCGACTT
>Ga0123353_10001139_pt1 | contig 32377 bp, 37 predicted proteins | sample TergutLab28metaG_3_FD_92763 | JGI IMG/M metagenome (GOLD analysis project Ga0123353, IMG submission 92763) | Labiotermes labralis P3 segment gut microbial communities from Petit-Saut dam, French Guiana - Lab288 P3 | ecosystem: Host-associated > Arthropoda: Insects > Digestive system > Gut ... | reverse complement strand
TTGACACGACCGAAGATCGAGGAGCTTTACATGAATAAAGCCTTGAATCAGACCTTCAGCCGCCGAAGAGTATCCGAGCAAAATATACGGATGTCTGGGGCGGCTTGTTTATTTTTAAGGAGGTTTTGATTATGGCAAAGAAACTACTAACCTTGGCAATAGCGATATCGTTGTTATTCTCCACTGCAGGTTTGACAGCTTGTAACAGCAATAAAATAGTTGAGACGGAATATTTTCGGGTAGAACTCTATAAAAAAGAGGGATATGCCGTCGTTCTGGAATTGACTGAGTTAGGCAAAGAGCAGGAAATATTGGCTGTTCCTATGTTTGTTGAGGGTTTACCTGTGAAGCAAATCGGAAGATATATCGGAAAATTTTGGAGCGGTTGGTACCATATTGACGGTAACAACCTTAAGAAGCTTTATATTCCACATTCGGTCGAAAAAACCTGGTACTCCGCAACACTTGATCACGATAATGTGATTGTTGTAAATTTAGTCGACCTCCCTACCGGATATTCTGACACTGTCACCGGCGCAACAGCATTAGTTCATATAGACTGTACATGTCATAGAAACCCTCAACGTCCCAATGTTGCATTCATGTACAATTACAACGGTGCTCCCAACCAAGGATACTATTGGTTTGACTACGTCACTGGGTCAAATATATTTATGCGTCCACCAACACCCATTCGGGAGGATCACTCTTTTGCAGGGTGGTACTTAGAGCCTGAGCTTATCACCACGTGGAATGAGCGATGGCCTCAGTCAGCAGATGAGACGTTGAATCTATACGCCAAGTGGCAAGAAAAATAACACCAAAACGTAATAAGGAGGTTATTCAGAGATGTTGGAGCCTTATTCTCAGGCGAACTGGTGATTCTCCCCAAATTCATGGTGTGGGGGTCTCGAGCCGGGTAATTACAGGGTTTGACACTGCTTAAGGACCCTCCGTCTGACTTTAGGAAGTTTATTGTAGATGGTGCGATTTCTACGACTTCAATCCCCACTGCAACCCCAAGCCGCCTCGGTGATTTCTGGGTGTATGCTGAATTTGAGATAGTGTAATATTTCCTGAAACATCTTCTCCGTTTTGATTTGCCTTCTTGAAAGTGCCGCCACCTCCCCGCAGTCCCCTTAGTAGAGCGGCATGCTGTGTTATAATGCCTGCAGGGAAGCATGAAGCGTTACGATTTTCTGGTGGTGGGCGGTGGTCCAGTAGGGTGCCGCGCCGCCACCAAACTTTCAATAGCGGGACATCAGGTTGCCGTGCTTGAACGCAACCCGTCCGTTGGTGGGCGGGTATGCTGCACCGGCATCGTGAGTGTGGAGTGCCTCAAGCGTTTCAAAATCCCGCGCGAACTGGTGCTTGCGGAATTGCGCGGCGCGCAGGCGTTCTCTCCATCAGGCCGGATTTTGCATATTTCGCGCGGTGAGGCGCAGGCAGTTGTCATCGACCGCGGTGTTTTCAACGCTTTTATGGCGCGCCAGGCGCAGGAAATGGGAGCTGATTATTTGCTTGACAATCGTGTCGAGAGCCTGTCGGTGAAACCAGACGAGGTGGCAGCCTCTGTGGAACGGCGCGACGGCACGCGTGAAACTTTCCTGGCGCGGGCGGTCGTACTGGCCTGCGGATTCGGGTCGCGTCTGCCGGAAAAGCTGGGACTCGGAAAAATCAATTCATGGACAGCCGGCGCGCAGGTGGAAGTCGAGGCGCCTCAACTCAATTCCGAGGTTGAGGTGTATGTCGGGCGTGGTGTGGCGCCAGGTTTTTTTGCGTGGCTGGTGCCGTCGGGGAACGGCATGGCGCTGGCGGGGCTGATGTCGCGCCGCGCTGTCGATGTCCATCTGACGGCTTTTTTGGAAAAACTCAAAGCCACTGGCAAAATTACGCGTGTTACCGACCGGCCATGTTATCGGGGCATCACAACCGGCTATACCAGAAAAAGCTCGCTTGCGCGTGTCCTGTTGGCAGGCGACGCCGCCGGTCAGGTCAAGCCGCTGACGGGTGGCGGCATCTATTTCGGCCTGTTATGTGCCGATATTGCCGCCGATACACTGCATTCGGCTGCTGAAACGTGGGATTTCTCGGCTTCCGGCATGGCACTTTATCAGAAGAAGTGGAAACGCCTGCTGGGGCGTGAGTTGCGCTTGGGGCGTGTCGGGCATTCCCTGTTCTCCCGTTTGAGTGATGACCGTATTGACTGGCTGTTCGGTATGGCTGATAAACGCGGACTGGATGAAAAATTAGCCGCATCCAATAAGGTTGAATTTGATTGGCACGGACGCGCTATGCTTCATATGTTGAAAAAGACGCTGCTTCCGTTTAGGAAAGAGGATTCAGATGGTTGAAAAATCAGGTGATATTGCGCTGGGCGATGCCGCTGCTGAATATCTTGCAGGGTTGCCACCGGAAGGTGCTACAGAAATTTCAGTGGAAATCAAACGTTTTGTAAGCTGGTTTCACGCTGAACGCAGGATGGGAGGGCTGTCGCCGCTGGAAATCGCGGGATATTCCGACCGCTTTTACAGCAACGACCCCGAGAGAGCGCATAAACAGGATATACTGCGCAGATTCTTGGCGCAGGCCGGAAAAAAGGGGTGGACGCAGTCTAACCTAGCGGTTAACCTCAGGGTTCGCAATGGCAGAATTGCAAGCGCTTCGCGGCTGCGCCAGTCCGCAGCCGATAAAAGCGTGCTGACTCGCAGCGGCTACGAGGATGCCCGCAAAGAACTGGAGGAGTTCAAGCGCCAGCGTCCGGGGGTGCTGGATGAAATTCGCAAAGCCGCCGCCGACAAGGACTTTCGCGAAAACTCCCCGCTGCATGCCGCCCGCGAGCAGCTTGGGCATATTGATGGGCGCATCAAAGAACTGGAAACGATTCTGAAAGCGGCTACCATAATTGACCAGGTGGCGGGCGGGCGTGCCTGCATCGCGCTGGGGGATACGGTTATGCTCAGATCGGTGGATAGCGATCGCGTGCAGTGCTTTACCATTGTCGGTCCCAGGGAATCAAACCCGGCGGGTGGTAAAATATCGCATGTTTCGCCTATAGGAAGGGCGTGCATTGGGAGAATCTGCGGTGATGTGGTGGAAGTGGAAGTCCCTGCTGGTAAAATCCGCTATTGCATTGAAAAAGTCGGGGAGCAGGACTGAGTCAGCCATGACAGATGGTTGACATATTTAGATATTAGTTTTGAGCTGGAATGACAGGGGCGATGGCTCCCGATAGTCAGATTTCAGCTTTTAGTGATTAGCCCGTGCCTTCCCACATGTCATTGGGAGGCTTGCCCAGAACACTTCTCCTGGCAGAAAGGGAGACATTGCCCGCAGGCAAGTAAAAATCCATGCTGGAGGAACGAGCCTGCGAGTGACGAAGCATCTGGTGGGGTGGTGGATGGTTGCTCCCCGCCACCAGATCCTTCGGTCGCTGCACTCCCCCCAGGATGGACTTGCACGAAACTCATAACTCCAAACTCATAACTGACCACTGACCACTGACCACTGAAAACTGACCACTGATTTCTTTCGGCCTTGTGTCACCAAACACCTAGACTTATACATGGTATTGAAGTCCTTGCGGACCTGTTGTATAATGGCGGTTGGTTTAGGTTTAGGTTATTGCTAGCTCAGGCGGGGACGCCGCTGTTGGATGACCCAAACTCTAAATAGACATAAAAGAGAGGAGGTCATCCACATGGCATTTCAGGACAAGTCGATCCAGTGCTGCGATTGCGGCGCTACGTTCGTCTTCAGCGCCCAGGACCAGGAGTTCTTCCAGTCCAAGGGTTACACCAATGAACCCAAGCGCTGCCCTTCATGCAGGTCGGCCCGCAAGGCGGAGCGTGGTGGTTCCACCGGCGGTTACGGCGGCGGTTCACGTCAGCTGTTCCCCGCTACTTGCGGCGCGTGCGGCAAGGCTACCGAGGTTCCTTTCCAGCCTCGCGGCGACAAGCCGGTTTACTGCAGTGACTGCTATCGCTCCGTCAAGCGGTAGGCTGAACTAAAAGACGAGTACTGCACACGGGCTGACGGACACCCGCCAGCCCGTGTGTGGTCGTTTTCGCCTAGGACGTTTATGGCGAGGAGGTGATTTGAATTGACTTTGAAAGTGACTATTCGCGACGGCGAAAGCCAGGAGTCTCTGCTCAAGCGTTTTCAGCGCATGGTGCAGACCGAGGGTGTCCTGCGTGAAGCGCGTTCGCATGAGTACTTTATCTCTCGCGGCGATGCCGAGCGTATCAAGGCCAAGAAGAGCGCCAGAAGGCGCAAGCGCCAGGAGGGCATGTCCAGGTCGCGGTAAGTTGCCGTGGATAATGTCCGGGTGCGCATATGAAGCTGTTGTCACCTTTATCATAACGTATTTGGAGGCCCGCCTACGGCGGGCTTCCATGCTTTAAGCAACAGAGTGGGGTTGCTGGCAAATCCAGTTGCGAAGGTGCCTGTTTCGTCTTATAATTATAAATACATGTATCATCTGCATCGCTTCCGGCTCCGGTAATTTATCAGAGGCTTCGCATCGCGGAGTCGTGCCGTGCTTTTTATTCCATGGATTCCATACTGGTTAATAGTTGTGTCCGCGCGGACATGTTTGAAAAGGCAGGATAATCGTTTAAATGAAGTATCGTCAGGATATACGCAATATAGCTATCATTGCCCATGTTGACCATGGCAAGACGACGTTAGTGGATGCGCTTTTGAAACAGAGTCAGGTCTTTCGTGAGAACCAGGCGGTGGTGGACTGCATCATGGACTCGAACCCGCTGGAGCGCGAGCGCGGCATCACCATCATGGCCAAGAATACGGCCGTAAGCTACAAGGGGATAAAAATCAATATTATTGACACTCCCGGACATGCTGATTTCTCTGGTGAGGTGGAGCGCGTGATAAGCATGGCTGACGGCTGCCTTCTGCTCATTGATGCTGTAGAGGGACCCATGCCGCAGACCCGATATGTGCTCAAGCAGGCGCTCAAGAATGGCCTGCAGCCTATTGTAGTGATTAATAAGATAGACAGAGAGAACGCCCGCGTGCCAGAGGTGCTTCAGCTGGCGCAGGATCTGTTTCTGGAATTGGCCACCACGCCAGAACAGCTTGATTTTCCGGTGCTCTATGCCAGCGGCCGTCAGGGCATCGTGGTTGCGAAACCGGATTTGAGCAAGGCGTCGGATGCCTCAGCGCTGTTTGATGCCATACTGGAAAAGATGCCGCCGCCGCGCATTGAGGAAGGGCCGTTCCAGATGATGATTTCCAATCTCGATTACGATTCTCACAAAGGTAAAATTGCCGTCGGGCGCATCTTCCGCGGCTCCATAAGGCCGCGTGAGCGTGTGGTCTGCATTTATGATGGCGGCACGCAAAAATCGTGGGAAGTGGCCGAAGTCATGACCTATATGGGACTCAAACGCGTTGACGTCAGCGGCGCTGAAGCCGGAGATATCATTGCGGTTACCGGCGTGGATGAGTGCAGTATAGGCGATACGTTGGCATCTCCAGATAAGCCTGAACCCAGGCCGCGCATTGAAATAGGCGAACCGACGGTTGAAATGACCTTTGCCGTCAACACCTCGCCGTTCTCCGGGCGCGAGGGTAAATTTTCCACCACGCGGCAGCTACGTGAGCGCCTGTACAAGGAGCTTGAGACCAACCTTTCCATGCGTGTTTCCGACACCGATTCCCCCGATACATTCCTTGTTAAGGGGCGTGGCGAACTGCATCTGGCGGTGTTGATAGAAAGTCTGCGCCGCGAGGGGTACGAGTTCCAGGTGTCGCGCCCCGAGGCTATTACCAAGATGGTGGATGGTGTGTTGATGGAGCCGGTGGAAAATCTTTCCATTGACATCAGGCAGGATTATATGGGCGCCGTCACCGAAATGCTGGGCAGGCGCCAAGCCGAGATGCGCGATATGCACAATGATGGAGATGGCAACGTGCATCTTGAATTTCGTATTCCTACCAAAGGTCTCATCGGTTTTCGCGGCGCTTTCATCACTGCTACCAGAGGCGAAGGCGTGATGAACAGTATCTTTATCGGATATGAGCCGTGGCGCAAGGATATTATTTCCGGTCGCTCCGGCGTGCTGGTGGCGGCAGAAACCGGCGAGACATTGGCCTATGGGTTGAATGTAGCCCAGGAGCGCGGTATGACTTTCATCGGTCCAGGCGTTCAGGTGTACGAGGGCATGATCATCGGTACCACACAGCGTGTGCATGACATCGCCATAAATGTCTGCAAGGAAAAGAAGAAGACCAATATCCGCTCCTCCACCTCCGATATCGCCGTCAAACTCACGCCGCCGATCATCATGAGCCTGGAGCAGGCCATTGATTTTATCAACAAGGACGAGCTGGTCGAGGTGACTCCAGAGAATATCCGTCTGCGTAAGAAGATGCTTTCAGAGACCATGCGTTTGCGCGAGCGCAAGGCCAGCGAGACCGAACAGGGATAGCACGGCGGCAGGCTGTCGGACGGGAAGCCTGACTAGCAGGCTTGTAAGTTTGACGTGTGGCCTTTTATCTTGCTACGCTTCACATAAGATGAACAACCTCTAGCAAATATTCACAAGCGAGGTGTTGCAGGCGGGCTTTCTTATGATGAATAAGACGCAAAAACGCAGAGAACCTTCAGCAACCAGTATTGTCCGTGTTGTTTCGATGGCGCGGGTGTCTGGTTGCTTTATTGTTTTTAGTGGGAAAGCAATATGAAGCAAATCAGCGCAAAGGCGGTGTTGACATGAAAAAGCTAAAACTGATTGCTTTACTCTCATTGATTGCGCTCACATCTATTGTGATGGTGGCGTGCAACAATACCGATAATAACAATGGGTCGCCAAACCCAACGACGGAAACGTGCAAAAACAATGACGAATGGCAAATACCTGACCCAGGCGGGGAATTTACATACGATATAGTTATCGTGATGCTGACTGATGAAGCATCAGCCCGGGACAAAACATGGGCGCCCTCTGACTTTCCAAAGTTTGCTTTTTCACAAATAGAAAACAAAGAACTGACAGGCTCTAAGCGCTATTTGATATTTCATTTGACAGAACCCAGCAGGGAAAATGTGCTCAGGGCAATTTATTATCTGAATACAAGACCGGAAATCTTTTCAGCCGAACCTAATGGGATAGGGTATCCTGGTTAATAAAGAGGAGGAAATTGTCAAACCCCCACTATTTGGTACAATTATTAAGTTAGTCTTGCCCATTGTCACCCACTATGTTAATCCCATCCGGCGTACAGTGCCGCCCCTCATGAAGCGTTTTGTCAACTGTATTTTTTGTTTTATGGACGCTTTTCACAAAAAAGTTACAAATGGAGCTTTGTAGAAAGAATAAAGCCGTTTCGGGGGGTGGGTAGGGTATTATCCCTCTAACCTCTCGAAACGGCTTGTAAGCGTTACAAAAAGCCTGTATTCATGCGGGTTTGCAGGCTGTTAAAAAGCGGTAAATGTCAACATATCGGTGTTACGATTTCAAGGTTTCCCTTTCCTGTTCATTGGGCTGTCGGAACGGTGCTTAAAAGGACAAGGAAAATATTTTACACACAAAGTATAAAATACTTGACATATGGAAAACAATATGATACACTATGTTTAGTTGAACAAACTACATCTGAAAGGGGTACTTGAAATGTCGTACAAGAGCAAACGAAATCTTATCAGCATGGTCGTGGGTGTCCTGTTGATTATAGCCTACACCATCTATGCCTTTGGGAAGGCTTCACCCGCGCCAGACGATTTGAAAACATGGGCGGTGGCTTTGCTTATCTTTATCGGTATAAGCGTTGTCGTAACGATTGTCATTCATATACTTTTCCATATTGGGCTTGCCGTTGGAATGGCGGTAAAGGAAAAGGAGAATGACGATAAAAAGGTCGAACGAATTATAGAATCTTCGATGTATGAGGATGAAAGAGATAAGCTGATTAACTTGAAGTCCTCTCATATCGGCTCTGCCTGTGCGGGCGTTGGATTTGTGGCGGGTCTTATTGCGTTAGCATTAGGAATATCGGCTGTGGTAGTGTTGCATATCATAGCGGGGGCGTTCGCTGTTGGCTCGATAATTGAGGGGTGCGTAGGCATTTACCTTGATGAAAGGGGCGTTCGGAATGGGTAAAAAACTCACCATCACTAATAAAATACGGACACTTCGTTTTTTCGCAAATGAAATGACGCAACTCGAATTAGCAGAAAAGGCAGGAGCTTCAAGGCAAACCATCATGGCTTTGGAAGCAGGGAAATATACACCGTCTTTGGAATTGGCATTTCGGATAGCAGACGTTTTCAATGTTCCGATTGGCGAAGTCTTTGAATGTATTAAGGAGGAAAACAACAATGATTAACAACAAAAAAACCGCTCGGATTGCGGGACTTTGGTATTTAGCTTTTATCCTGTTAGGCGTATTCTCGATTATGTTTGTCGATGATACGTTATCCGTCGCGGGTGATGCGGCGGCTACTATTGCAAACATTCGTGCAAATGGCGTGTTGTTCTGTTTCGGAACGGTAGCCTATATCGCGGGATATGTTTGCTTCATACTTACAGCAAACACACTCGGCAAACTATTCAAATCAACTGATAGCCGACTAACTCTAATGATGAGGATTTTTGTATTCGTTGGAACGGCGATTGTGCTTGTTTGTAAACTCGTGCAGTTAATAGCCGTAATCACTAACGCCGAAAATCTTATGGCTATTTATGAGAACGGCAACGCGGTAGCGGTTATATTTTGGGGCTTGTGGCTACTGCCGCTTGGACTGCTCATTCTTAAATCAAATCTCATTCCAAAGATAATCGGTATTCTATTGCTTGGGGCTTGTGTGGGGAATTTGATAGACTTTACAATATATTTTTTCGCACCGAATACGCCAGAAGCTGTTTTGAATGTGTGCTACATAGTTGGAATGCTTGGAGAATTTGGCTTGGTTCTTTGGCTGTTGATTAAAGGAGTAAAAGTTGAAAAATGAATACCAAAAGCTAAAAACGGATAAAAACGGCGGACTTTCCATTGCCCGCCGTTTCCGTTTATCATAACACAATAGCATGCTTGCGCGTGGGCGCGTCCCTCGCTTCATCACGCATGATATTCTCCGCGCCCTTGCGTAACTGCTCTATGCTCCGTACTTCCTCCTGTAAGGCGTAGTAACGCTCTGTGAGGGCGTATTTGGCGGTCGTAAGGCTCTGTTGTTCCTTATTGATATGGATTGCAAGTGGTTCATATCTTCACTTTGTTGGGGTACTGGCAATCTCACTTTGCTTGTAGAGGAGTGGAGAAATGGTGGATATTGGTCCACTAGCTTTCTTATAGATACTTATGGCGCCTTGAATTGGAACCATTTCGCATCTTTTCAATATTCCACGCCAACATACGTGCGCTTATATGCTGGTGCGCTATATAGAATTTCGCTCATGGTCGAAACTACAGCGACTGCATTCGGACTCAATGGGGCAGCCATGGCTGATTGCATGAGTAAGAGCGCGTTTGGGGACTATTTTGGTAGTAGTTGGAGCTATCTCCATCTTGAATATTCGCCTTAACAAACACAGCTAGAACACGAAACGCTTGGTCATGGGCAATGGTGTCCTTGACTAAGCGTTTCGCATATATTATTCTGCAAGAGGCGTCCGGGATTCAGCAAAGTAGCAGAAGATACAGCAAATGAAAGACTGGTTTAAAGAATGGCTAAGCCGTTTACCAGGGCTGGCGGCAAGGAATCAATTTTGGACCAGCGTTATTATCGCAGTTTGTGTTCTTGTTGCATTATCGAACAAGCCGGGCATGCTACTTTTCTGGGCAGCATGGATGTATTATCTTATAATCGGAGGGGTAATCTGGTCTGTCAGACAGCGGAAACCCGGACTAACCATGATTACTACCGGTGGGTTGAGCGCACTGGCGGTGGTGTATTTCTGGTATCAACTCATTATGCTTAGAGAGTATACGGGCCCGGGATCAAGTATTGCGTTCGCAATTCCTTTAACTTTTCTCGCCATTGCTCTATTGTTTGGCGGGATTCGTAAAGCTCGTAAAAGCAGTATCACATAACGTCTGCGCGAACTTGTGCTAAGACTTTTAGCCATAGCGCAATACACTGCTAGTGCACAAATGCAATGTATTGCCGTTGTATTCTTTCGGATATGCAAAAGTGAGAAAAGAGGGTACAAATAACCTTATGGGGTTATTTCTCGTCCCAAGCACACTGGTTATTTAATCAGTGGATAAGTTCAGACAGATATTGGACTCACACAATGGTTTGAGTATTGCAGAATAGCGTGTTACAATCAGTTATCATTAGTTCAAAGTCCAGAATTTTGCCGCTGGTTTTCTCCTGTGACAACATCGTTTTGAGCTTCGGACTAAAAATTTCATTCAAGAGGATGTTTGTTGATTTTTCAGGACAGGACACTTAAGTGCGTCGGATGCGGCGCGGATTTTGTTTTCAGCGCCCGTGACCAGAAGTTTTTCAAATCCCGCGGTTTTAGCAAAGACCCCAAACATTGCCCCGATTGTCGCGGTAAGCGCAGCCGCGAGGGCAAAAATTCACTTATTCCAGTGGTTGAGTCATCTTCTGCAACAGAGGTTGCTGTTGAACCCCGTGATGGATCGGACGTCTCCACTACAGCAACAATGGTATTTGATAGTTTTGGACTATTACCGGACATAATGTCAGGTGTTCGGTTGTCTGGCTATACCGTGCCGACCCCGATACAGGCAAAGGCCATCCCGCCGGCGTTGGAAGGCCGCGACCTTATTGGTATGGCGCAGACCGGGACTGGAAAAACAGCGGCTTTCGTACTACCGACTCTGCAAAAATTGCTCACCAGTGGTCCTCGTGGCAGGTTGCGCGCGCTTATCATTTCTCCCACCCGTGAGTTGGCGGAGCAGACTAATGACACTATTGCTGCGCTGGGGCGCCGTACGCGCGTTCGCAGCATCACGCTTTATGGCGGGGTGGGAATCTATCCGCAGGTGAAGAGCCTGCGTGACGGTGTGGATATAGTCGTGGCCTGCCCTGGCAGATTGCTGGATCACGTCTGGCAAGGCTCGATTGATCTGTCTGCGGTGGATACGCTGGTTATTGATGAGGCGGACCGCATGTTTGACATGGGATTCCTGCCGGACATACGTAAAATTTTCTCATGTCTGCCGCAAAAGAAACAGGTGTTGCTATTTTCTGCCACCATGCCGGACGACGTGCGCAAGCTGGTATCAGAATATCTCGATAACCCGGTAACCGTTCAAATAGGGCTTGTGGCGCCTGCCAGCACGGTTTCGCACGCGCTCTATCCTGTAAGCCAGCATCTCAAAACGCCATTGCTGATGGAGATACTCAGGCGCGTAGATACGGAATCCGTAGTCGTCTTTACCCGTACCAAGCATCGCGCCGAGCGTGTTTGCGAACAGCTCAAGAACGCCGGATTCAATGTGACGTCGCTTCAGGGTAACCTGGCGCAGGCTCGCAGGCAGGCGGCTATCGACAGCTTCCGCCGCGGCAGAGCCAAGATATTGGTTGCCACCGATATCGCCGCGCGCGGCATTGACGTACTATCCATTTCCCATGTCATCAATTACGACATGCCGGATACGGTTGATGCCTATACTCACAGGATAGGGCGCACCGGACGTATTGAGCAGACTGGAGAAGCATTTACTTTTGTAACCCCGGAGGATGGGGAGATGGTGCGCACCGTAGAGCGCGTAATAGGGCGAAAAATAGAGCGTCGTATGTTGGAAGGTTTCAGCTATGACCGGGAAGCGCCTGTGTCTGACAGATCTGGGGAAGCGGGCGGGGCGTCTGATGGCAGACGCGTCGGGTACAGTCGGGTACAGCGTGACAGGAAACGGGCGCCGGTTAGGCCTGTAGCGGGAAAAGGGCAGCCCTCATCACATGGGGCGCTTTGACTGGCCTGCGTGCTTAAAATTTGTAGTTTAAGCGTGAGATAAATGATATGGTGAGAGCAAAGAAAGAGAAAAGATTTGAGGTTTTGCATGAAGAAGCCATCAAGATGAAAGGCGCCTCAATTTTGCAGGATACCAAAACCGGAGTGCACAGTATTTGTTTATGTGGTAGGGGTATTCGGGCGGGTTAACGCCATTGCTCAACAAAGACGGTAATCCGATAATTGGCAAGGAACGCAACGAATAAGCATTTTCAATTACTTGTCTAGAATCGCGGAGGATGCATTTTTTAGACATGAGAAAAGGGATAGTTGCCCTCACGCTTGATTTCAAATCTTTTTTACTGCTTGATACGTAAATTGCATCGTAACCAGAAACCTCGAACCTGAGCGCCGGAAAATTTACACAGAGTGTGTTTTGTAATGCTATACTCATATAAGGAGGTTTTTCGCAATGGGTGAAAAAGGCGTTACCTTCGGCAGAATATGCGGCATTACTCTCAGGCTCAGCCCTTCGTGGTTTGTTATTTTCGCGCTGGTGACATGGGCGTTGGCAAGGGGTTGGTTTCCCAACAGTTATCCCGAATGGAGTCTGTCGGCGGGAATCATAACCGGCGTGATTACCAGCCTGCTGTTTTTCGTCTCGGTGCTGGCGCATGAATTAATGCACAGTCTGGTGGCTTTGCGCAAAGGACTGAAGGTACGGGCCATTACCCTGTTTATCTTCGGCGGGGTGTCCGAGATTGCTGAAGAACCCAAAGAGCCAGGCGATGAGTTTTATATAGCGATTGCTGGCCCGCTTACCAGTCTGGCGCTGGGAGGGCTGCTGTTCGGGATGTGGTTCGCGCTTCGGGATGCAGTCGGAGCTGCGGGGTATGTAGCGGCGGTTTCCTACTGGCTGGGACTTATAAACCTGTCATTGGGGCTTTTTAACCTCATACCTGGTTTTCCACTGGATGGAGGCCGGGTATTGCGCTCCATACTGTGGGGGCGCTCAGGGAATCTGCGTAGCGCCACCAGGATGGCTTCAATTGCTGGGCGCGTGGTGTCCTACATTTTCGTCTTTATCGGTGTCTATTACCTTTTCACTGGCAGCTGGCTCAACGGCATATGGCTGGCGATGATAGGCTGGTTTTTGCATAATGCTGCTGTCGGCAGTTATCGTCAGATGCAGCTCAACGACCTTCTGTCCGGACGCAGAGCTGGCGAGATTATGACTCGTGACTGTGTGGCAGTGGCTCCCCATACTACTGCTGACCAGATTATAAATGATTACGCTCTTACAAAAGGGCAACAGTGCTTCCCTGTGATGAATGGGGAGAAACTTGAGGGCATGGTTACCTTTGACAGTCTGCGCGGCGTACATCGCGAAGAGCGCAGGGAAAAAACGGCGGCGCAGATTATGACGCCGCGTGAGCGGTTGGGGTCGGTGGCGGCGTCGGACGATTTGGTCAAAGTGCTGTCTGTCATGACAGAGTACAACATGCCGCAGGTGCCTGTCATCGAAGACGATAAAATCGTGGGGCTTGTCAGCCGCGAGCAGATGCTGGCCTTTCTGGACATGCAGGCGAAGCTGGGAGGATAGCCGCCTCCGTGCACGGATATTTTTTGGGTCGGCTTTTGTCCCTACGAAGCTTGATGTTACTATAGAGAAGCTGAGTGCCTGCGCTGGGAGAGGAACCAGAGGCGTCTTCACCGGACTGGGCTTAGCGCGGCAACCCACGGCTTTGCTTAATGGCGCCGACTCGTCACGGAATCACTGCGGCTGTAAAAGCGGATCTGTTCCGGTTGGCGCCCTGATTTTTTGCCTGGTTGCTACTGTTCAGGCGCAGTGTCCTCGTCCACCTTCGTTACCGGCAGAGCTTCAATAACTGCGGCGAGTCTGGTCACATCGTAGCCAGTGGCGACAAGATGAATGTTGAGTGGCGGTTCGGCGGGTGCCGGCTGAGGTGGCGCGGATGTCTCATCTGTCGGGGTTTCCTGTGGGTTTGTTTCCACCGGTTTGGGCGCCAGTTCGTCAAATGCCGCCTGGGGCGGTTCCTCACGGCAAATTACATAGCTGCCGTAACGCGGCTGCATAACGCGGTGGCGGCGTAATACATCAGCCATCTTGCCTTTTTCGTACCAGTCGGCTTCATCCATAATCTCGACATTAAGATCCGGACGGGCGATGCGTGAATGGTCGGTTACCATAACCAAGTCCTCGATATATTCCATGGTGTGGACGGCGATGTCGGGCAGTATGTAGGGCAGATTTGTTGGATTTTTGATATCGGGGCGAACTTTATCCAGCCTGTGGGCGGTCTTTAGCGCGTCGTAGTCGAACCATTCGACGCGTTCGCTTACCGGCTGCGCTGTCCAGAAAGGTTCCACGAATTCGGAATGCAGCGAGGCATAGCGTCCGAGTTTGGTAGAATGTACCAGAATCTTGGGAACCACGAATGATACGATTTGTGGTTGTTGAAAGGAAATCATTGAACATGGCTCTGCTTCAGGCAGGGTTGCAGTCTTCTGCCCTGGGTTTTCGTGCCCTTCCCCCATTGCATTATCGGTAGTATTGTCAGCCGCCGGTACGAAGAAATTCCGGTCGGCGTCAAGCTGTTCCAGCAATGCCAGCGTCGCCCATTTGCGGTAGCCCTCCTTGAAGAGTTCGGCGTAAATGGGCGCGATGCGCGCCTTCCCGGCGGCTTCGAAGGCATCGGCGTCCATGGTGCCTTTCAACACGGCAAACAGGTCGTCGAAAAGATACCGTGACAGTCCGGTCAGCGGGTTTTCAAGAAGCCATCTCAGGCTTGGCGCTATGACTATGGATTCCAGTTCCATGCGTTCAGTAAGGCGCTGACTCAGCTCATACCATGCTGCGCTGAGAGCAGCTCCGCCAGCGATTTCACTGGCGAAGTGTTCCGTTGTGAACTCGTTTTCCACGCGGTCGAACAACTCGTAGAATCCGTCGCGGACTTCCCCCGGCATGACGATTTTGCCGCGGGTTATGATGATTGAAGGATTGCTCATGACATACTCTTCAAGCTGTGCCAGAGTCTGTTTCCATGATGATTCCATGATGTGTGCTCCTCCCAGTGTTTTGTTGGTATGAATTTAAATCGGCCCTAATAAGCCTTTACCGTCTTTGTAAGCCGGAACAAGTGACATGTCCGGCAGCAGGATTAAATTGCCGGTGGTGCAGGCACGGGTCAGGATGGACTTTGCTGCGTCCAGCGCCGCCGTGCAAATGAGCTTTATCCGGAGCTGTCTTACCGGGACGCCCTCACTGGAGACGGCATTCTGAGATGTCACCAGCGGAAAGGTTCGGCAGATATCTGGACGCACGGCGTAAATGGTGCAGGCGTTGTTCTTCAGGAATTCGCATCCGTTGGTAACGTGTAGAAACATCTTGCCGTTTTCTCTGATAATTACATCGGGGGTTTTGCCGGAAAAGGCTGTCAGGCGAGTATATTCTTCGTGTGTGATGTGCACGCCGTCGTGGGCGCGGCAGCAGCGGCCGCATTCGCCGGGCGGACACTTAACCATGTTCAGCACGGCTTCGCGGTCGGCTGGTGTGTCGTAGACGGGGAGCGTGACACTTTTTCCCGTGTAAGCCGCGGCGCAGTCGTGCCAGAAATCGTCGTTATCCGCCAGACCGGTGATGCCATGCCACCGGGCGAACATTTTCATTTCAGGCAGGTCGAGATCGGCCAAGCTGTCATTGCTCCGTAATTGGTTGCAGGGCGTTACACATGACTGCGGGGAGGGTATCCCTAGTTGAGTTCCATCCATTCGAGCCATTTATCGGAGCCGATGGCTACCAACTCGCCATTGATAAGCTCATAGCCGTCGGGGTTATAATGGGACTGATCAATGATGCTGGAAACGAAGTTATCCCTGAAGTACTTGAGCAGGAAATAGGAGCTGAAGTTGGTCATGCCTCCGCCTTTGCATGAGATGCAGGGTACAGACGCGTCGTCTACCGCTTCGCAACGCATGTCCAGATTAGTTGGCGGTAAATCTGAAGATACCCAGACGAAGCCGACGTTCCCAGCTTGAAGTGTGGCCATGGAGTCGGCAGGGACGTTAATGCGGACGTGAATAGAGACGAGGTCAGCGTTGTTGGACGTGACGTCAGTCAGGGTGAGCTTTACATAGCCGGTGGCGTCGATAGAACCGCTGTTTTTAGCGATGATGACAGGCTCGGCCTTGACCACAATATAGGCGGTGCAGGCATCCTGGGCGGTGCTGATAATGCGCGGGCGAAGGGATACGATGGTCACGTCATCCATGCCTATGGAATAGGAAAGGATGCCGCTACCGGAACACACGGGGCAGGGTGCCTGAATCAGGCTGGCGCCGAAAAGGCCGCCAATCACGATCGGGAATGCGAAATAATAGGCCGGTCTCTTACTGAACAACTTGCGTATTTGATTCATAATTTTACCCCACCGTTATTGATTATATCCGCGGAACCCATCGTTATTTTACACCCAAAATGGAATGTTTTCAAGCTAACGCTGGGATGGCGCTTTAGGGATATAGACGGGGAAAAATCGGGGTGAGAGGATTTGAACCTCCGACCACCTGAACCCCATTCAGGTGCGCTACCAGGCTGCGCTACACCCCGATGAAAACCCTAATATAGTAGCACAAGAGCGCCGCGAGGTAAATGTCTTTCGTCCATGTATTAGACTTATAACCCATAATCCAAGACTCATAGCCTATCTGCCCAATGACGTACCCAACTCGCAATAACGAATGGTGCCTTGCGGCCTGCCGGTCTGGACGTTCACACGGCCTTTGTGCTAGATTATCTGCTGTATTCACTTTCCGGAAATTTACGAAATGGCGATTAAACCGATATTGCCGATGGACGATCCTGTCCTGAGGCGCATGACCAAACCTGTGCTCAGAATAGACTCGTCTGTGAGGAAGCTGATTGCGGATATGGAAGAGACCATTCGCGATGCTGGCGGTGTCGGTCTTGCCGCGCCGCAGATCGGTTCGTCGCGCCGTGTGGCGGTGCTGTGGATGCCGGACGAGGAGCCTTTCGCCATCATCAATCCGGAAATCGTCAAGCGCATCGGCGAGCGCGAAGTTGAAGAGGGCTGTCTAAGCCTGCCCGGCTGGCAGGCGCGTATCAAGCGGGCTAAATCGGTCACGGTCAAATATTTCGACATAGAGGGGCGTCCGTTTCGCATCCGCGCCTCCGATTTGCTGTCGCAGGCGTTGGAGCATGAAATCGAGCATCTCGACGGTATTCTGTACACCGACTATATTCGTCCGCCCAATCAGCTCTATCGTGTGGAGGTCAAGCCGGAAAGGGAGACGCCGGAAACCGGCGCTTCACCGGCGGCCAGAAGTGAGGTTAAAACAGCATGAGCATTTCATCCCGCCCAATCCTGATTCAGTGCGACTTTGATGGCACCGTCACAGTCGGAGACGTCAGCTTTCTGATTCTCGACCACTATACCGGCGAAAGTTGGCGCCGGATGCTCGACGATTACATGGCTGGTAAAATCTCGGTCAATCGCTTCAACGCCGCGGTTTTTTCAAAGGTGAAAGCCGGGCGGCACGAACTCGACGAGTTTGTCAAAAAGAATGCCGTGATGCGCCCCGGTTTCAAGGAGCTTGTCGAAACCGCGCGCCGTATGGACATTCGCTTCGTGATTGTCTCCAACGGCATGATGTTCTATATTGAAACTCTGCTCAAAATGCTGGGACTGGACGGCGTGGAGTTTACGGCGGCCAAAGCCAACTTCAAACCGGATGAAATCGAAGCTTGGTACGAGGGGCCGGACGGCAAAACAGTGGAGGATGGCTTCAAGGAGGCGTGGACGCAGCACTTCCTTGACCAGGGATATGACATAATCTATATTGGCAACGGCGCATCTGACTTCCCACCGGCGAAGCGGTGCAGCCGTATTTTCGGCATCGAGAGTCTGGAAAAGGCCTGCCTGGAAGAGGGCGTGGCCTGCACGGCCTTCGACGATCTGCGCGAGATTGCCGCCGAACTGGAAAAATTGGCGTAGTTAACCCACGCCTCATCTCCGGTTTTTAGTAGTCAGTGTCCAGCCGTCAGATTGGGGATACTCCGTTACTCTGTCCGTTCACCGAACAGCAGTGTTCCCAGCCGTACCAGATTCGCTCCCTCCTCTATGGCCTCGCGGTATGAATTGCTCATACCCATCGAAAGCTGGCGTATATCGGAATGCGGCAGATGCAATCGCTGGAGTGTCTCAAACAGCCGCCGTGTCTCGCGGAAGGCGGGGCGTGCATCACCCGTAGCCGTCCCCATGGTCATCAGTCCCACAAGTTTTAAATGGGGCAGTTGCGATATTTCCTTCGCCAGCGTCTCTGTATGCTCCGGCAGTACGCCTGATTTTTGAGGTTCGCGCCCTGAATTCACCTCGATGAGTACCGGCATTACCTTGCCGATGGCGGCGCATTCGTGTTCAATCGCTCGTGCCAGGCTGGGGCTGTCGAGCGTCTCTATCATGTCGAACAGTCGCACCGCCTTTTTGACCTTGTTCTGTTGAAGATGTCCGATGAGGTGCCATTTCAAGTCGGCGCTGACGGCGGCGTGGTGAGCTTCGGCCTCCTGTACGTAGTTTTCGCCGGCGATGCGTATTCCGGCGGCGGCCGCTTCGGCGATTTCGGTGGCGGTGCGTGTCTTGACAGCGGCTGCCAGCTCCACGCCTGGTGGCAGTTCGGCTAGTATGGCGCGTACGTTGTCTGCGATATATGACATGGGGATACATTAAGGCATGGCACAGTTTGCGTCAATATCCGGTATCGGAGGTGGCATGTCTGTGATAAAATATAGTTGCACGGGGGAGTGTCGGAACTGGCAGACGAGCAAGACTTAGGATCTTGTGCCGCAAGGCGTCGGGGTTCAAATCCCCGCTTCCCCAGTTGGATGTTGCCGCAAGGATGGGGTAATATTGGGAAAGTAATATGAAATGGCTGGTTTTTCTTCTATGACTGGGACGCTATTTGATGTTTCTGAAAAGACACCAACAACAGTGGATACGCTGGTTGCTTTCCGCAACAAAATTATTTGCGGCGATGCCGTCGAGGTGATGCAAAAAATACCGGCACAATCTGTGGAACTAGTTGTCACGTCGCCACCGTATAATCTTAAAAACTCTACTGGAAATGGCATGAAAAATGGCAGTAGGGGGAAGTGGGCTAACGCGGCTTTGCAAAACGGGTATTCGCACCATGCTGACAACATGCCGCATGATGAGTATGTAAAATGGCAGCGTGGTTGTTTGGAAGAAATGATGAGAATCATTCCTGATAACGGAGCAATTTTCTATAATCATAAGTGGCGGGTTCAGGGAGGGTTATTACAAGATCGGCATGACATAGTTCACGGGTTTCCTGTTCGCCAAGTTATCATTTGGAAACGGAAAGGCGGGCTTAATTTCAATCCCGGATATTTTCTCCCCACTTACGAAGTGATTTATTTGATTGCAAAACCAAACTTTGAGCTGGCGCCTAAAGCTAATGCACGGGGTGATATATGGGAGTTTACTCAAGAGATGAAAAATGGACATCCGGCACCATTCCCTATAAAACTCATTGACAGAATTATTTCATCTACGACAGCGAGAATGGTTCTTGACCCATTTGTGGGATCAGGCACAACAGCCGTTGCGGCGTTGCGGAATAGAATTGACTATATCGGCATTGATATTTCACCGGCTTACTGTGATGTGGCCAAAAGCCGGATTGAAAAAGAAACCAGCCAACAAAGGTTAATATAACTATTAATGCCTAATCCAACACTGTACACAAAGGAAGATCTCATCGGGAAATTCAAAGAGATAAAGGCTTTAGGCTGGGTTGAAAATCATCGCCATGGCAACGCTGGCGGGGTTGGAAACACTCTTGAAGATCTGCTTGGTATTGAAGAGAATAATTTGCCAATTCCGAATGCTGCTGAATGGGAACTGAAAACCCAAAGAGGTAATACCACTTCGCTAACGACGCTTTTTCATATGGAACCAAGCCCGCGAGCTGTTAAATTTGTCCCGACAGTTCTTTTATTGAACTATGGTTGGGCGCACAATGACGCTGGAGGTAAATATACCGCTAATGAGATGAGCTTTAGGCAGACCATTAGCACAATCACGCGAAGCGATCGTGGTTTTAAGGTTGTAATCGATAGAAAAGCACAGAAGATTTTAATTTCCTTTGACGCTGCAAGCGTTGATAACAGGCATGCGAGTTGGCTCGAACAAGTGGGTAGGAGAATTGGACTTAGTGAGTTATCGCCACAACCGTATTGGGGATTTGTTGATTTGGAGCATAAAGCAGGAACAAAATTGCTGAATGCTTTTTACGCTCGTGCGGAAATAAAACGGGAAAATGGCAAGGAATTTTACAGATATTCTAGTGTGTTAATGCTTAAGAAGTTTGGTTTTGAAAAGTTTCTGCAAGCTTTGGAGAATGGAACTCTCTACGTCGACTTTGACGCCAGAACTGGTCACAATCATGGTACTAAGTTCAGGCTGCGACATAATTGCCTGCCAGATTTGTATGAAAGTGTCGCAGAAGTATTGTGAGTTAAGTTGGCGTGGTCTTTCAGCTTATTGTCGCCCCTCATGCGAGGGGCGACAATGTTATTAGCTCATCATCTGATCTCTGGATGAAATGGTGGTAGAACCAGAAATACGCTTGCGCAATCCAGTCTAAAACGTGATGCCCCATGAATTCGTTATTGGGGCAATCCCTCCCTCGGAATCAGATAAGGCGGGTCTGTGTTTGCCTGTATGACGCGCCATTCTTTACCCGTGTTGCGCTCTCTGAACGGCACACCCACTATGATGGGCTGACCTTGAAAGTCTTGGTATTCGGGCAATGGCAGCTGCTCTCCGTTTTCAAACCACCGATACTTGCCTTGGAGTGCCGGATCTAAAAACCATGCGCTCATTGGGATCGGATTGAGCCGCAGATACTCGTCAGTTATGGGGTTGCCATTTGCCACATATCTGCGCTGTCTGGCTTGGCAAAGCCGCCCCAATGCCGCACAATACTCGGTGTTATTAGCCGCATTGCGCACTAAGTCTTCGTTTACTGATATATCAAACTCTGTGCTGCCTATTGCCCCGACTTTGCCTTGCGGATAGTCCCCATTGTAGCCATCATTATCGACAATCCGTATACCGTAGATCTTGGCGATTTTCTCTGCGGCGGCTTCCATTTGCGGGGATACGCCGCTCATGACTTTGAGTGCTTGCGACAGTTTAAATGCGTCCACAGATTCAGGTGCCTCCTTATAGTCAAATTTCAGTCCATGCCCATTGCGCGAGGGGCGACGATCATGCTTCACAATAGCATTTATGGCATAGCAATTTCAATCCACACCTTTCATGCGAGGAGCGGCTCATTTAACTAAAAAGATGGCGGGTCATATCTTGAGTGCCACCATATAAGTTAAGAAGAATCAACAGATGTGATGCGAGGCCGCTACATCAGCGGTCGTTCACCTGGGTTGAGGAAGGTGCATTGAGACAGGGGAATATCGGTGCGTTCGTTTTCGGCCCTGCGAACCAGCATGGTGAAGATGTCGCCGTCGACGGTTGAGCTTACCAACTCGTGCCCGCGGAAGCGCACGAAGCGCTCCATGCTGCGCTTGTTGGGCACATCGCCTACAACTTCAAGGATTTCTCCCGGCTTGATTTCCGGCAGCTTGTCCTTAATCATGATGTTTGGTTCCGGGCAGATTTTGCCGCAGGTGTCTAGCGAGGCGGCGGCAGTCATTTCGGCCATAAGTCACCTCTCCTTATAGTCGCTGTGTTTAATTTATCGTGGCGGCGGCGTCCTGTCAAGATAATCAGCTATTTAGTATTTAGCTTTTGGCTTCCACCTTATCCCTCCATTGTCATTCCGCCAGCATGGATTCACGTCCCTCTTGGATTGCGGGTCAAGCCCGCAATGACATTTGGGGATGGGGATTGATATCTAATAGCTATCGCACTTCCTCTGTCATGCCAACTCACCACGAACAACGTGTCTTTAATGCGGCACCATCTGCCTGAACGAACTTGGAAAAATTCCGGCAATGTGGTATTGACTTTCCCCCAACGGTGCATATATAATACTTATGCTGAGCGAATAATTCTCTTATCATTAGGCTGTATGGCAAGAGCTGGATGGGTTAAATGGAGGTTTTGGTGAAGTTTTTTCTCAAAAGCAAATGGATAATCCTGGGCGGCTTTATCTTCGGTGTGCTGGGGGCGCTGGCGGTTAACTGTGGCAATCCACTGAATATGGGCATCTGCGTCGCCTGCTTCCTGCGCGATATTGCCGGCGCGCTCAAATATCATTCAGCCGCCGCCGTGCAGTACCTGCGCCCCGAAATCATGGGCATCGTTCTGGGCGCGCTTGGCTCATCAATGATCTTTAAAGAATTCCGTCCACGCGGCGGCTCTTCGCCGATCGTCCGTTTTATCCTTGGCATGTGTGTTATTGTGGGCACGATGGTCTTTCTCGGTTGTCCCACTCGCATGACGCTGAGGCTAGGTGGCGGCGACATGAGCGCGCTGATAGGCGTTGCCGGTCTGGTTGTCGGCGTCCTGATAGGCGTCTTCTTCCTGAGGCAAGGTTTCTCTCTGGGACGCGCCAAAAAAATGCCTAAGGCGGTCGGGTATATCATGCCGCTGCTGATGATGGCTTTGCTGGTGCTGCTTTTCATCAAATCCGGCGCGCTGTCGTTCAGCGAAACCGGTCCTGGCTCCCAGCATGTTAACCCGTGGCTGGGGTTGGGTCTCGGTCTGGTGGTTGGCTGCATCGTACAGCGCACTCGCTTTTGCTCTATCGGCGGCTTCCGCGATATTTTCCTGACCAGGGATTTCTACTTGTTCGCCGGTTTTGTGGCATTCCTCGCTGGCGTGGTGGTCGCCAATCTGGTGGCTGGCAACTTCGGCGTCGGTGGTCTGGTGATATCCGGCATCGATGTAAACTATAACGTAGGATTTTTCAATCAGCCGATTGCCTTGCCGTATGAAAATACCGACGGTATTATCTGGTCTCAGATAGTCTGGAGTTTCCTCGGTTTCGTGTTGGTCGGCCTGGCGGCTTCCCAGATGGGCGGCTGTCCGTTGCGCACTACGGTGCTGGCCGGTGAAGGCGATACCGATGCCGGCATTGGCGTGCTGGGATACATTGCCGGTGGCGCTCTCGCCATGAATTTTGCGATTGCATCCAGCGCCGGTGCCGCAGGGGCGATTGGCCAAAATGCCCCGATAGCGGTAATTATCGGCTTGGTCTTCTGTATCGGTATCGGGTTCACCATGCGGGAAGATACGGCTTGAGATTCGGTGGGATGATATAATACCGATAAACTTGCCAAGCCTGTAATTCAATCGGGAGAGGTGACTCAATGATTCTTCTTTGCGGCGCAGTATCTGAAATGAATTTACCGTCGGTCTTTGGACAGGCGCGGCATGATGGGGACTCCGTGTGTGTTGGCGACCTGCGCATGGCGCGGGTGCAGGGATTCGGAGCTATGGTAAGCGTGGCATTGTCTATCACCAGCTACTTCAGGTTGGATGCTCCGCATGTCATTGTCGCTAGTGATAATGATGGCGAAGGCTCGCGGGAGATTTACAGCTATCTTGCCGGGCATACCTCGGAAATGTCTCCGGAGGTGCTGGTTTTGCACCGCAGTCTGCAGGACGTGGCGCAGTTTGAAAAATTGCGCGAGAGCGGCGTCTGTTCCACGTCTCCACTGCTTGTTGCCGGCGCCGGAATGCTGTCTGCTCGTGGGGACGGGTTGGCGTATATATTCCGTGACGACAAACTCCTGGCGTCTGTCGAAAAAGCCGGTGTGGCAGGGGCGGAACTTGAAGGTTCGGAAGAGGTTGTCATCGGAATGCTGTCGGCGCTGGCTTATACCGGCCTTGAGCCGGAAACCGCAGCCGTTTATGCTGGTCGTACTTACAACGCGGCAGCGCAAACGGTGGCCGGAATTGGGGAAATCATCGACCTGATTCCGGTGGTGGCTAAACAGAACTACTGCGCCTGGGCGGGCGTGTGTTATACGGATAATGCCAAATAAGAAGGAGAAAAGCTATGTTTGAAGTAGATGCTTTGGGGTTGGCCTGTCCCATACCGTTGGTGCGCGTGCAGAAAGCCATGGCGTCTCATCCGGGCGAGGTGCTGCTGGTTAAGGTTGATGGCGGCAGTGCCATAGACCATGTGACGCGTCTGGCGGAGAGCAAGGGATATGCGGTAAAATCAGAGTCAAAAGACGGAGAGTTTCATCTGGAGCTGACTCCCAAATCATAAGGAGGCTCTATGGTTGTTGAGATAGATTGTCGCAAACAGAATTGCCCGGTGCCGGTAATTAACACCAAGAAGGCGCTGGAGCAGGCGCAGGAAGATGAGCTGATGGTCATTGTGGATGATGTCGTCAACCGCGACAACGTGCGCCGCTTCGTGCAGAGCCGTGGCCACGACATTAAAATCGAGGACAGGGGCGAAAACCTGTTTTATATGCACATTACGCGCAATCCGGAAGCCGCCAGCAAAACGGAGATAGCTGCGTCTGTTGCTGGAGGGGTGGTGGTGTTCATCACCACTGATAAACTGGGCGAGGGCGATGACATGTTGGGTGGCATCCTGATGAAGGCGTTTCTCAATACGCTGCATGACTCCGAACCCAAGCCAGATAAAATCATATTTATCAATAACGGGGTCAGACTTGTCGTTGAAGGGTCGGATGTTCTGGACAGTCTGGCGGCGTTGTCAGGGGACGGTATTGAAATAGTGGCATGCGGCACCTGCCTTAACTATTATAACATTATCGACAAGCTCAAATTCGGCATCACTGGCAACATGTACGACATTGTTAATTCCCTGCTTGAAGCAGGCAAGATTATCAAAATCTAAGACATCATCGGCGCGCTGAAACAAAAAATCCCTCTGCTTACAGGGGGATTTTTTGTTTGCCTTCCCGCATGTGCTACGCACCAAGTGTTGACATCCGCTTTTATACTGTAATAAAATTGCTGCGTATTGGGGATGACCCGCATTATGACGCGATGGAGGTACCTGGATTGTCAGAAGAAGAAAAAGATAAAGCGTTAATTGTGTTTGATTATATCTATCATGCCATGCGCGCCAAGCCTGTTCTTGAGGAAGTGTCCATTCAGGCGCGAGAGGTGGCTCCCCCTGTGGAATATCGTACCGGCTGCGACTTGGCGGTCGAAGTGGATGCCACCGATGTCGACGCCGCCGAGAACATTCTCATCGAAAAAGGCGTCATGATACTCGACATCCTTTTCATGCCCAAAGGCGCCAAGATGATTCCGGTGTATCTTACCACCCTTATCAAGACTGTGGACTACGGCGACTATGTAATGGTGCGCTGCGGCAACATGAAAATCACCTATCAGAAGGGTAGCGGCGTTATCGTGAATATTTCCGGTGGCGGCTGTCCGGATATTCCGTATCTGGGTATGCAGCTTTACGGGACGGTTATCGGGCAGGGGCCGCGTCCTCGCAGCTTGGGGCGCACAATTTGCGCCTATACGCTGGAACATGCCTATGAAAAGGCGCTGGGAATCTACAAAAAGGAAACCTCTAAGAGGGGGAGATAGAAGATGTTGCTTTTAGTTGGAACTATCCCCATGGAAGGCCTGCCCATTACCTTCGGCAAGGTGCATTACCAGCCGGACAAGCTCACCATCGGCGATTACGCGCTCGAGGGGAAGTATGTGATGCTGGGAACGGCAGCCATGATTTCAGCGGCGTCAGCGGCTTGTCAGGCCGCTGGCATTGAGGAGCCTTATGCCGCTGTTATTGGCGATATCGGGATGGGCGATGGCACCATCAAGCTGCTCAAATATCTGACGGAAGAAATTGTCAAAACGCCTCCGTCGGTGATGACGTTGCATTATATCCTTCCCACCCGCGATCCTTTTACTAACCTTATAAACGCCGCGCATAGCATACCCAATCGTCCGTTTCTGATCACTGATGCCGGGGCGCTCCTGAATGCCAAGGCTGTCAAATTCTCGCAAAAGTTTGATCTGTTCACTCCCGACCCGGGTGAATTGAGTTTCTTGGCTGATCCTGATGCCGCCCATCCGGCATATGTGCAGCACTTCATTTTCAATGTCGACCAGACCGAGGTGCCCAAGTTAAGCCAGGAAGCCTACGATAATGGAGATGCTCCCAGATATATGCTGGTTAAAGCGCCTATTGACCACGTAATTGTCGAGGGCAAAGTGGTATCTGTCATAAAAGAACCCAATGTGCCGGAACTGGAGCCTATCGGCGGTACCGGAGATACGATTACCGGGGTGGTATCGGCGCTCATATCCGGCGGGATGGACGTGGCTGAGGCCTGTGCTGCTGCCTGTAAAATCAACCGTACTGCCGGGGAGCTGGCTAAACCCAATCCGGCCACTACCATCGCCCAGTTTATCCCGTTCATACCCGAAGCGGTAAAAAAGGTGCTCAACAAATAACTTCGGCTGCGCGGCAGCGATAAAAGTTAAAAGGGAGGTTGCTCTATGGATCAGGTCGGCTCACCTTCTGAAAAGCCGGGGCGCTGGAAGCCGAGCTTCAAGTTTAAGAAGCCAAACTTCAAGCTTAGTGGCAACATGGCGCTGATTACCGGAGTCACCATGGGGCTGTTGGCGGCGGTGGTGCAGGGGTATTTCGGTTTGCAGCCTCCGGCCGGCGATGGTATTTGCGCCGTGTCGCATCCGGTTAATCTGATTAACTGGTTTCTTAACAATATCTTCAACACTGATTACACCCTTCACAGTATTTTCGTGGAGGTGCCGGTGTTAACTTCGGTGGGCTTCATTATAGGCTCCGTCATCGCTTCGGTGCGCAACAAGGAATTCAAGTTCCGCCGCGGACCGGTGCGCGACAACGTGCTGGCCTTCATTCTCGGTTTTGTTATCATAAACGTAGGTCTTTTGTGGGGTTCGTGCCCCATCCGCACGGCGGTGCTGTCGGCTTACGGCATGTATTTTGCCATGTTGATGATGGGCATGATGATCTTGGGGGTGGTGGCGGCCTGCCTGTATATCAAGTGGAAAGTAAGGAGAACGCGATGACCGGAATTGCTGCTTGGAAAATTGGACTGGCGACCCTATTCATCGGTATCATCGTGGGCTACTTGGGGCAGCGCTCGCGTTTTTGCACCATCTCCGGCATACGCGATTTCTTTCTGGTAAGGGATGCCTATCGCCTCAAAGGCCTTATTGGTGTTTTCGTCGGCGCCGTAGTGGGTTTTGCCTTAGTTAACATGCTTGGCGGCAATCTATCCGACTTCAAAGCTGGCACTTGGCAATTCATGCCGATGCTCAAGGATGGGCTTGATGTCACGCCTGCGATTCTTATTCCATTGAGCGCGGTGGGGGCGTTTTTCATGGCTTATTTCTCGGTGATGGCGGAGGGATGTCCTTTCCGTCAACATGTTATGGCTGGTGAGGGACGCCTGTCTGGTATTATATATCTGACGGGATTATTGGCCGGGGTGGTGTTCTTTAACGTGGTTGTCGTGCCCTATCTGCAACTGCTGACACTGCGTTTCCCCGATTAGCGCTGCGGTGAATCGGAATTTCCTGCGTTGGGCAGGCGTGGTTATAAAAGAAAGACACGGGTAGAAACCGTGTCTTTCTTTTGTTGGTGTTTGCCGGCATATGCTGATACAATAAACGCTGGTTATGACGTAAGACGCCCCTGACATGACGTCGGAGAGGGCGTAGAAGGTTGCGAATGAGTTCTGATAACAGGCAAGACATCAATATTGAAGCCATGCGGCATTCCGCTTCGCATGTAATGGCGCAGGCGGTGCTGGAAATGTTCCCGGGTGCCAAACTCGGCATCGGGCCGGCAATCGAGAATGGATTTTACTACGATTTTGATCTGCCTCGCACCCTGACACCGGAGGACCTTCCTAAAATCGCTGAGGGCATGGTGGCTATTATCCGGAATAACGCTTCTTTCGTCCGCGAGGAAATAAGCAGGGAAGAGGCGCGCCGCATTATGGTTTCGCAGCCCTACAAACTGGAGCTTATTGACGAAATACCAGAGGACGAGGCGATTTCTCTGTATCGCAGCGGAAGCTTTGTGGATTTATGTTGCGGACCGCATGTCTCCTTCACCGGTGCGATACAGGTGTTTAAACTGACCTCGATTGCAGGAGCGTACTGGCGCGGCGACGAGAAGCGTCCCATGTTGCAACGCGTTTATGGCGCGGCTTTTGCCACTCAGGAAGAGCTTGATGAATATCTGAAACAGCAGGAAGAAGCCGCCAAGCGTGACCATCGCAAACTAGGAAAAGAACTGGAAATATTCACCTTTGACGATGAAATAGGGCCAGGGCTGCCGTTATGGCTGCCCAACGGCGGCGCCATGATAGAGGAGCTGGAAAAACTTGCCAAGGATATCGAGCTCAAAAATGGCTATGTGCGGGTCAAGACTCCACATATCAGCAAAGAAAATCTCTTTTTGCACAGCGGGCATTTGCCGTACTATGCCGATAGCATGTACCCGCCGATGGAACTTGAGGGTGTGCGTTATTACATCAAACCAATGAACTGCCCCATGCATCACAAGATTTTTGCTAGCAGGCCGCGCAGTTACCGTGACCTGCCTCTGAGACTGGCCGAGTACGGCACCTGCTATCGGTATGAAAAATCGGGAGAACTCTTTGGCTTGATGCGGGTGCGTTCGATGCAGATGAACGACGCTCACATCTATGTCCCCGAAGAGCAGTTTGCGCACGAGTTCGTGTCGGTCATCAATCTCTATCTTGAATACTTCAAGGTCTTCAATATTTCAGAATATTTCATGCGCCTGTCCACACATACACCGGATGGATTGGGCAAAAAATATGTCGACAACCCGGAATTATGGCTCAAGACTGAAGATATGGTGCGCAGTGCCATGAGGGACAACAACATTCCCTTTATTGAAATAGCCGATGAGGCTGCCTTCTATGGCCCTAAAATCGACGTGCAGGTCAGGAGCGCCATCGGCCGGGAGTTCACTCTGGCTACAAATCAGGTCGACTTCGCCCAGGCGGAGCGCTTTGAACTTGAGTTCACCAATGAATCCGGCGAAAAAGAGCGCCCGCTGATTATTCACAGAGCGCCGTTGTCCACTCACGAACGGTTGATAGGCTTCCTGCTTGAGCATTACGCGGGGGCTTTTCCGGTGTGGCTGGCGCCGGTGCAGGCGGTGATTATACCGGTGACCGACAGCTTTATCGATTACGCCCGGAGCATTGAAAGAGAGCTAAGGGATGCAGGGGTACGAGTGAAATTGGATGCCCGATCTGATCGTATGAGTGCCAAAATTCGTGAAGCACAATTGGGGAAAGTGCCGTATATGGTCGTTATTGGTGAAAAAGAGTCCTCCAGTGGGACGGTTTCGGTACGCCTTCGCAGCGGGGAACAGAAGAATAATCTTGATTTTGCTGCTTTCAAAACGGCGGTTGCCAAAACGATTGTGGACAAAGCCGAAGGCTTCGGGTTATAATGCATATCTGCGTTCATTGAGTGGGCGCTTGGTTTCATGCTAAACGGAGGTAGCGAACAGTATAGTTAAAGAATTACGCGTTAATCAGGTGATACGGGGCAGAGAGGTGCGGCTCGTCGGGGATAAAGGCGAGCAGCTCGGAGTAATGCCGCTGTACCAGGCTCGCGAAGTGGCCGATAAGGCCGGATTGGATCTGGTGGAGGTTGCCCCGACGGCGGTGCCGCCGGTCTGCCGTCTTATGGACTACGGCAGATTCAAGTACATGCAGACAAAGAAAGAGCGCGAGGCTCGCAAGAGCCAGAAGACGGCGTTGCTTCGGGAAATCAGGTTGCGTCCTAAGATTGGCAACCATGATTTTGACGCCAAGGCCAGAACCGCTCGCAAGCTGCTGGAAGATGGGGACAAGGTAAAGGTAACCATTATGTTTCGCGGCCGTGAGAATACTCATCCAGAGCTGGGAATCAAGTTGATTGAGCGCATGACACAGCTACTGTCGGATGTCTCCACTGTTGAAAAAACACCGGTGCGCGAGGGTGCCAGGCTGCATGCCATACTGGCGCCGCTGGTGCCGAAGCAGGGCAAGATAAAAGAAGATTCAGTTGAAGAAACCGGGGAGTTACAAAATGCCGAAGATTAAAACACATAAGGGGGCCAGCAGCCGGTTCCATATCACCGGTAGCGGTAAGATCATGCGTATGAAGGGTGGCAAAAGCCATCTGCGCCGTAACAAGTCATACCGCAGCAAAACCCTGTTTGACGAGATGATTCCGTTGCATCCAAGTGACAGAAAGCGTATTCAGCGCCTGATACCCAACGGTACGTAAAGGAAGAGTAACATGGCTAGAGTTAAAAAGGGCGTTACTGCACGCCAACGGCACAAAAAAGTTCTCGCGCTGACCAAAGGACAGCGCGCCACGCGCCACAGTCTGTATCGCCGCGCGCACGAGTCAATGATGCATTCGCTGAGCTATGCCTATGCGCATCGCCGCGAGCGCAAGTCGGATATGCGTGCCCTGTGGATTACGCGTATCAACGCTGCCTGCCATGCCAACGGAGTGAGCTACAGCACCTTCATCGCCTCACTCAAAACTGGCGGGGTTGATCTCAATCGCAAGATACTTGCCGACATCGCTGTGCGCGAGCCAGACGTTTTTGCCGAGCTGGTAAAGCAGTGTCAGGTCGCAAGAGTAGAGGAAGCCAAGTGAAGACTGTAGTCAAGCGCGTCTATTGCCCCGTTGATAAAAAACTGGTGACTCCCACTGAAAAAAAGATCGGCGAAGCGGTTCACTTGGTCTGTTTGAAGTGCGACACGGTGCTGTATGTAAAAGAAAGCTGGGGTTGGCGTTTCCCAAAGTCCCAGCCCGCGGTCAAAAGATAACAGGGTTTGCCGGATAAGTTAAGAGAGAGGTTTCAACCTCTCTCTTTTGTTTTAGTTGCGCGACCGGGCTGCGGTTAAAGCTACGGTAGCCGGATTGAGAAGTCAACCGTTTTTCAGTCAAGGTACACCGCTTTTTATAGTTTGAGGGTTCATACACGAATGTCGGGAGTTCAAATTTCCAACCATTTGATGTCGGGCTTGCTTTTTCTGAACCGGTTGTTATAATGATTGCAAAGTCAATCAGAATTGATAAAAAAGCAAGGCGGGTAAACCATGATTGAGATACTGCGTAACAAAAATTCTACCACGAAGTTTCAAATACTGGTTGAAATCGCCAACGGGGGACCTGAGATACAGCAGCGGGAGATTGCAAAAGAGCTGAACATCACCCCTCAGGCAGTGTCTGACTATGTAGCCCAGCTTATCGGTGAGAATCTGCTTGTGTCCGAAGGGCGCTCTAGTTACCGTGTTACCAACGAGGGGGTAAACTGGATAATCCGTTCGCTTAGAGAACTGCACGACTATAACACGTTTGTCCAGAGGGCGGTGAATAATATCTCCATCTGCGCCGCTTTGGCCGAGGACAAAGTCAAAGAAGGCCAGAAGGTCGGTATCAAAATGAAAAACGGCCTGCTTTTCGCTGTTTCCGATATCGGAAGCGGGGCAAGCGGTATCGCCACTATAGATGCCGAACACGGCGAAGATGTCGGTGTCTACAATATCAAAGGGATTGTCCAGCTTGAAATAGGCAATGCTACTATCATCAAGATTCCAGGTATAGAAAGAGGCGGTTCTCGGAAAGTGGATTATGCCGCGCTCAAGCGCCATGTCACAGGCGGATTTCCGGTGGTTTCGCTGGGACTGGAAGCATACGTTGCCTTACGCAGCATCGGGGCGGACTTTTGGCAATACGGCGCGACCGAAGTTGCTATCGAGTCTGCAAGAAGTGGGCTTAACCCGCTGGTGGTTTGCACCGACAGCGAAGTTTCGGTGCTGATAGCCAGACTTGAAAAAGAAAAAATCCGTTATAAGCTGATAGATACCGAAAAAATGCGTTAACAACCAACTGGTACCACGCCCGCGGTTGGTGGTATTCCTAAATACATATTGGACTGATACATGTGGTTGACATACCCCGATGAAGTATGATAACCTCCCACCAGAATCCAAAGTTGGAGGGAGAGACATGGAGAACCCGACAAAGCGGAACCGTTTCCTCTTCTGCAACCCTTTTATCAGCCCCTCTTGTATTCTTCGTTATGGAGTATCTGGTGCCCAGGTTAAAAACCTCGGTATGGTCATACAACCGATAAAAAACAAAAGGGGCAGTTATGAACAATAAGCTCTTCATCAACGCGATAAGCATAACGATGCTAGCTGCGATGTTGGTGCAGACGCTCCCTTCAGACACTATCAAAATCAGTTTTCCCTCCGTCCAGAATAATCTTCCTGCCGGTGCATATAGTGGAGACGCCACGTGGGCAGACAACTCCCCCGCAACTTCTGACCTGCCGCCTGACATTACCTTTGACGGTGACCCCCTGGCTGAGTACGAATACACGCCGCGGGCGGAGAGGTCTGGAAGTGCGGC
>Ga0123353_10001138_pt1 | contig 32380 bp, 33 predicted proteins | sample TergutLab28metaG_3_FD_92763 | JGI IMG/M metagenome (GOLD analysis project Ga0123353, IMG submission 92763) | Labiotermes labralis P3 segment gut microbial communities from Petit-Saut dam, French Guiana - Lab288 P3 | ecosystem: Host-associated > Arthropoda: Insects > Digestive system > Gut ... | reverse complement strand
CAGCGCGTAACTCTGGAACATCATGCCCGTGTCGCGCTTGTGCGGCGGCAGGGATGTTACGTCGCGCTCACCGATTCGGATGGCACCGTTTTCGGGCGTATGGAAACCCGCGATGCACCGCAAAAGCGTCGTCTTGCCGCAACCGCTCGGGCCGAGCAGGAAAAACAACTCACCCGGCGCAATGGACACGCTGACGTTTTTCAGCGCCTCAAACGCCCCGAACCGCTTCACCACGTTCTCAATCGTTACACCAACCGACATACCGTATTCCCCAGACAGCAAGCAAAGAAAGGTTTATATTACCCTTTTCAGGGGAGTAAGTAAAAGGCAAGAATGAAGAATCAGCCTGAATCCCGCGTTCAAGCATGCATGGCTCCTGTCGGGCAGGCAGCCGCACAGGTGGCCAGCACGTCCGGTGCGACATCACCCCATGTGCGTCCCAGCGGCGGTGTGATTTGTGCGCCGAACCCGCGCCCTTGGAATGTGGGCGCGATGGAGGCCTTCATCGTTGCCGCCGTCCTGACGCAGATGCCGCACAACACGCACCGCGACGAGTCGAACGCGAATCCGCGGCCGTCGTGGTCCCGCACGATGGCTGACCGTTCACCCGCAAACGCCGCCTGTCTCGCGCCGGTCGCGGCGCAAAGGTCGCGCAAGCGGCAGTTGCCCGGCTTGAGGCACCCGCATTGGAGACACCGCGCACCCTCGTATTGCGCATGGTGCGACGTGAACGCCTCGCCCTCCGTCCATTCCGTGCGCGCGCCTTTTTCACGGGCGAGCGCAAGCAGCGCCTCGTCCGGAAGTGTCATGCGCGAGCGGAAACGCACCTTGTCCGTGTGGAGGGACTTGGTACCCGTGACCGTGGCCGTTTGCGTGCCGCCGGCGAGCAGGCGGTGGATGGCGCAGATGGCAACCGCCCCGCCCAGCGGTTTGCGGCGGCAGGCCTTCTCGCACAGCGGCTGCTCGCAGGTTATGGGGTATTGCCGTGCACGTGTTTCAGCAGCTTCCCATTGCCCGTCCGCAACGAGTCTCATCATCTCAGGGACAGGCAGGCCCGACGGGCAAGCCACCTGGCAAGGGGCCTCGCAGTCCGCCGGGTGATTGCTCAACAGCAATTCCAGCGCGATCCGCCGTTGCGCGCGCACGCGCTCGGTGTCCGTCTCGATACGCATTGCGGCATCCGCCCTCGATGCGCACGACGGCAACAGCCGCCCCGTCGCAAGATCCTCGACCGTGCAAACCCCGCATCCCCCTGACGGATGCAGGCCGTCGCGGTGGCACAACACAGGGATGTCAATCCCCGCCGCCTGCGCCGCCTCGTACACCGTCAGGTGATCCGCCACCTGAACCGCCCTGCCATTGATAATCATCTGTTGCATATCGCTTCACCATATCAAACCCTTTGGCACGGCGCAATACCAGAGAGAAGGCTCCGCCCCCGTTGATGCCCATCCCGCGTGCACGCCGGATGTTCCTCAGTCGGTCTTGAGCTCAATCGTAACGGGGCCGTCGTTGAGGAGGCGGACTTTCATCTCCGCGCCGAAGCGGCCGGTCTGCACGCGCTGCTCGCCGAGCGTCTCGCGCAAGCGGCGCACGAGCGCCAGGTAGAGCGGCTCGGCGTGCTCGGGCCGCGCGGCCTCGATGAAGCTCGGTCGGTTGCCTTTGCGCGTGTCGGCGTACAGGGTGAATTGCGAGACGACAATCACCTCGCCGCCGATGTCCGCCAGCGAGCGGTTCATCAGTCCTTGCCCGTCCTCGAAGATACGGAGGGCCGGGATTTTCTTCGCCAGCCGCTCAACGTCGGCCATCCCGTCCGTGTGCGTTACGCCGAGCAGGACGAGGAACCCCCGGCCGATTGTTGCGGTGCAGGCGCCGCCCACCTCGACGGAGGCCTCCGCGACACGCTGGATGATCGCTTTCATCTGTGAAAATAAAAAGGCGCCTGCGAGCAGGCGCCTTTGGGCCGACGGTTATTTCCAGTTGCGTTCTTCAATCAGTTTTTGAAGCTCCGCCTTGAACTTGTTCTCGGGCGTCAGCACCTTGTTGCGGATCAGGACGTTGAGGTCGTTCCGCAGCCCCATGACCTCCCCCTTCAGGTCGTCCAGCTTCGCCTTGTCGTAGGTCGCGACCTTGTTCAGGTACCATGCGGCAAGCTCCTCGACCTGCTTCATGTAGTTCGCGTCCTTGTCGTACGAGATGATTTCCAGCATACGGCGCAGGGCATCAACCTTGTTCTCCATCTTGACGTCCTTGAACAGCTTCGCGGCGGTCTCTCGGCGCAGGGCCATGACGTCCTCCTCTTTCACGCCGGGGCCGCCATGCGTGGTGTTGGCATAGCGCGACGGTATCTCGCGGATCCAGACGTTGCGGAAACGCACAGGGTTCCCGTGGTCCTGGAATTTCAGCGGGCCTTTCTCCGCATACTTCGAGATGGGCCGGCGCTGGCAGTGCGTGGACAGCCCCTCCAGCTCCCAGTGGTCCTGGACCAGCACGCCGTTGTGCAGGACGGTTACCGAGCCGGGGAACTTCATCACGTTGCCTTCCCAGACGGGCTGGTGGAAGATGATGTCATAGGTCTGCCACTCGCCGGGCGCACGGCACGCGTTCACGAGCGGCGGGTTCTCGCCATAGACCGAGGCGGCCTGGCCGTCGGGGTAGGTGTCGTTGTTATAGTTGTCCAGCACCTGAATCTCGTGCTGGCCCATCAGGAAGACGCCGCTGTTGCCGCGCCCCTGGCTGCCGCCCTCGACCTTGACGGGCGTGGCCCACTCGACGTGAAGCTGGCAGTCGCCGAACGAGTCCTTGGTGCGGATGTATCCCGAGCCGCGGACGCATTCCATCGCGCCATCATTCAGCACCCATTTGGTCGGTTCGCCGTTGTCGGCGCACCACTTGTCCAGCGACGTGCCGTCGAACAGGATAATCGCGTCGGACGGCGGCTTGCCCGGCTCGGCCTGGATGACCGGCGGCCGCGGGCGGTTGTTGTCATGCACGGCCCATGCGTGTTTCGCGTCGGGGGTGTCGCCATAAAGCCCGGCGAGTGCGGACACCGCCGAGGTCCCTACCGCCATTGCGGCAATCATTTTCTTCATTGTGTTTTTCCTTTCCTCGTTTCCTACATTCTGACCCATCAGAAATTATCCGGGAGCAACTCGAAGTGCGCTTGCGGGTGTGCGCAGGCCGGGCACTTGCCGGGGGCCTCCGCCCCGGTGTGGGTGTGGCCGCAGTTGCGGCAACGCCAGACCGTCTCGGGGCACGCGCGCTTAAACACGGCGCCGGCCTCGATGTTCGCCGCCAGCTTGCGGTAGCGCTCGCCGTGGAACTTCTCGGCGGCCGCGATGGCCCGCATCACGGCGGCGATGTCGGCGAAGCCCTCCTTGTCGGCCACGGCCGCGAACGCCGGGTACATCTCCTGCCACTCATGCTCCTCGCCGCCGGCCGCGGCCTTGAGGTTATCGAGCGTCGTGCCGATCACGCCGGCCGGCAGGCCCGCCGTAACCTCGACCGTTCCGCCCTCCAAGAGCTTGAACAGCTTCTTGGCGTGCTCCTTCTCGTGGTCCGCTGTCTCTTGGAAAATCGAGGCGATCTGCTCGAAGCCATCTTTCTTCGCCTGGCCCGCCCAATAGGTGTAACGGTTGCGCGCCGCCGACTCGCCGGTGAACGCCGCCATCACATTCTTCTCCGTCTGTGTCCCTTTCAATGAAGCCATACATCCTCCTTGCATTAAAAGTGAACAATGTAGCACATCCGCGGCACGGCAAGAAAGAAAAAAATGAGGGGGCCAGGGGGGTGCGTCGGGGGGCGGCGAGACAACAGTTGCCTTTTTCGGTCGGGTTGTGCTACACTTCATTTTTCGCAGGCCAGTAGCTCAGTTGGACAGAGTGTTAGATTCCTAATCTGAAGGTCGCGGGTTCGAGCCCCGCCTGGCCTACCATTTTTGTTGTCCGGATATACAAGGAGATGTTTTCATGGGCGTGTTTGACCAGGTGAAGCAGGCGATGCAGATGCGTAAGGACACGAAGCGCATCCAGGCGGAGATGGAGGCGTTGACCGCTGAATACAGTAACGGCGGGATCACCTGCGTGGCCCGCGGCGACTTTACGGTCGTTTCAATCAAGTTCACGCCGGAGGCGTTGAAGGAGCTCACCGACGGCAAGCCCGAGCGGTTCACCACGATGCTGACCAATGTCGTGAACGGCGCGTTGAAGCAGGTGAAGAAGCAGACGCAGGTGGCGATGATGAAGATGATGCAGTCGGGCGACCTCAACTCGATGCTCGGAGGCTGACCCGCGTATGGTCCCGGCGCTCGATAACCTGATCCGCGTGCTCTCCAAGCTGCCCGGGCTTGGCCGGCGCTCGGCTGAACGCGCGGCGCTGGCGCTGGTGCGGAAGCCGGATGCGCTGCTTGACCCGCTGGTGGTTGCGCTGCGCGACGCGCGCGAGGCGGTGTCGTGCTGCCCGGTCTGCGGCGGGTTCACGGCGGCGGACTGTGTCCCCTGCCGCCTCTGCACGGACGCCACGCGCGACGCCACGCTGCTGTGCGTGGTCGAGGAGCCTGCGGACATCGCGCAGATTGAGCGGTCGGGCGGGTTCAACGGCCGCTATCACGCGTTGATGGGCAAGCTGTCGCCGTCGCGCCAGACGGGGGTCTCGGAGTTGCGGCTGCAAGCGTTGGTCGAGCGTCTGCGCGACGGGAAGGCCGAAGAGATTCTGCTTGCGCTCAGCACGGACATGGAGGGCGACCTCACGGCGGGTTACATCTGCGAGATGCTCCGTCCGCTCGGGCTCCGCATCACGCGGCTGGCGTTCGGCCTTCCGGCGGACAGCGGCGTGGGCTACTCGGACCCGCTCACCCTGAAACGCGCCATCAAGGGGCGGCAGGAGGCCTGATGACCTGTCGCCCCGATGCCATGACGCAAGGACGAACGGACGGGTACACGCTCGTTCTGGAGCGTTCGTCGCCGCTTCCGAGCCTTGCGGTCTTCAGGGGCGGGGAGGCGGTGCTTTCGTATGCTTGGCCGGGTGAGCCGTCGCGTTCGCCGGGGTGGTTGGCGGAGGTGCGCGATGTGCTGGGCCGCGCGCAGATCCCGTTGGATGCGGTTGGCTGTTTCGTCTGCGGCGTGGGCCCGGGCTCGTTCTCGGGTATCCGCGCGTGCCTGGCGGCGGTGAGCGGCTGGGCGTTGCCCAGGGGGCTGCCTGTCTATGGGGTGGCGAGCGCGGCCGCGCTGGCGGTGGCGCAGATGGCGGAGGTGGTTACGGTTGTCGGGGATGCGCGCCGCAAGCGTCTCTGGTGCGTAACGTACCGTGTCGAGGCCGGGACCTCCCGGGTGCGTCTCGTGGATGGGCGTGTGCCGACGCACACGGCGGGCGACTTCAGCTTGATCGCGCCGGAGGATTTGCCGGCGGTGGCTTCCGGCGTTGTCGTGTCGCCGGACTGGGAGCGCCTGGCGCCTGTCCGCGCGGGGCTGCAACCCTGTGCGCCCGGCACGGCAGCCGTCCTCGGGGATATCGCCTATGCCGAGCCGGCCGCGCGGCGGCTCGAGCCTTCACCCATCTACCTGCACCCTGCGGTATAAGCCATGCGTCTGTTGCGAACGATTTTCCTTGCTGTGCTTCCCCTTGCGTTGAAGGCGCAAGGCACGTACACGCGCAGCCTCGACCGCGTGTCGAGCCTCGACCCCGTGGACTCGATGTCCACTTACTCGACGCGCGTCATCCAGTTGGCCTATGAGCCGCTTTTGCAATATGACTACGAGGCGCGGCCGTACCGCCTCATCCCGTGCCTTGCGGAATCGCTCCCTGAGGTTCAGCAGGATGGGCGCGTGCTGATTGTCCGCATCCACCCCGAGGCCCGCTTCCACGCGGACCCCTGCTTCGGTGCCGGCCGCGACGGCCAGCCGCAGGGGCGGGCGGTAACAGCCGCGGATGTCGTCTATTCGCTGAAACGCCTGGCGGACCGCAAGAACGTGTCGTCGGGCGCATGGACAGTCGAGGACGTGATTCTGGGGATGCGGGCGTTTGCGGAGCTTTCCGAGGGCGCGGCCCCGACGGACTACACGCGCGAGGTCGAGGGCCTGCGCGCGCTGGATGAGCGGACGCTCCGCATCGAGCTTGCGAAGCCGTCGCACGTTTTCATCTATTATCTGGCGATGGCCTACACGGCCGTTGTCCCGCACGAGGCGGTGGCGATGTACGGCAAGGACTTCAGGAGCCGCACGGTCGGCACGGGCCCTTACCGCCTCGCGCAGTGGCGGCGCAATTACCAGATGTCCTTCGAGCGCGTGCCGTCGTGGCACGGCTGGGCGGCCATGAGGGAGGCGGAATCAGGGGCGGGCGCCCCGGCGGGTGGGCAACCGTTCGACCGCCTCGTTTTCCGCACGATAGATGACGTGTCAACGCAGTGGCTGTGCTTCCTGCGCGGCGAGCTGGATTTCCTCGGCGAAATCGCGCGCGACAACTGGGATGTGATCATCGGCCCGTCGGGCAGGCTGAGCCCGTCGCTGGAGGCGAGAGGCATCACGCTCCACGCCATCCCCTCGCTGGATGTCGCCTACCTCGGCATCAACATGGACGACCCTGTGCTGGGGCCCAACAAGGCGTTGCGGCAAGCGCTGAACTGCGCGTTCAACGGCACGGTGTGGGAACGCTTCTACAACAACCGGTTCGTCCGCGCAGCCGGGCCTGTGCCGTTCGGCGTCGCGGGCCGGCTGGACACGCCGTTTGATTATGCCTTCGACCTCGACAAGGCCAAGCGCCTCCTGCGCGACGCGGGCTACCCCGACGGCATTGACCCCGAGACCGGCCGCCGCCTCAAGCTCACGCTCGACTTCGGGCGCACCACGCAGGAGACGCGCGAAACGGCCGAACTGCTGGTCTCGTTCTATGCGCAAATCGGCATTGTCCTTGAACCGCAGTACCACAACTGGCCGACGTTCCTGAAGCGCCTGTCCGAGCGCCAGAGCCAGCTCTTCAGCGTCGCGTGGGTGGGCGACTACCCGGACGCCGAAAACTTCATGCAGCTTTTTTACGGCCGTAATGTGTCGCCCGGCCCCAACCGCGTGAACTACGTCAACCCCGCGTTCGACGCGCGCTATGAGGCCGCCTGCGCCAGCACGGATGAAGGCGCGCGCAACGCGCTGTGGAAAGAGATGCAGGCGATCGTCCGCGAGGATTGCCCGTGGGTTTTCCTCCACCACAGGACCATCTATTCGCTCTGCAACCCGCGTGTCCGCAACTACCGACCCTCCGACTTCCCCTACGGCACAGAGAAGTATCTGCGCCACGAGTAGCCTGGCCGCGCATCACCACCTGCCTGATAGTTTTTATTGCCGTGGGGCGTGCTTTGTGGTGAAATAGACGGCATCTGATTTGCGAGGTAGGAGTTTTCATGGCAGAGTTGATTGTTGCGCTGGATGTTACGTCGCGGGCGGAGGTTGAGCGGGTGGTTGACCTCTTGGGTGATGCGGTGTCGTTTTACAAAATCGGGCTGGAGCTGTTCAGCGCGGAAGGCCCGGGTGTGGTCGCCGCTGTGAAGGCGCGCGGCAAAAAAGTGTTTCTTGATTTGAAGCTGCACGACATCCCTCGGACGGTGGAACGCGCGGTGAAAGCGGGCGCGGCGCTCGGCGTGGATTTGATGACCATCCATGCGGTCGGGGGTCAGGCGATGATACGCGCCGCCAAGGAGGCCGCGCGTTCCGCTGGCGATAACGCCCCGAAAATCTTGGCCGTAACGGTGCTGACGAGTCTCGACCAAAACGATTTGACGGACATTGGGGTCTCGCGTGAGGTGCGGGCGCAGGTCGAGGCGCTGGGTGCGTTTGCGTTTGAACATGGTGCGGACGGTGTTGTCTGTTCGCCGCGTGAGGTGCGCCAGCTTCGGATGTTGCTGGGGCCGGATGCGTTGCTGGTTACGCCGGGGGTGCGCCCTGCGGGCGCGGATGTCGGCGACCAGAAGCGCGTAACGACCCCGGCTCAGGCGGTCAGGGACGGCTCGAGCTACCTCGTGATCGGCCGCCCGATCCTGGAGGCGGCCGACCCGCGCGCAGCGGCATGGGCCATCGCATTAGAAATGAGGAATGAGGAATGAATGGAGGTTATTATGTTGTCTGAATTCGTTAAGACTGCTGATTGGAAGCATGAGAAGCACGTGCCGGTGATCACGTGTGCGGACGTGGTTTCTGCGGGCGAGCCGCTGGAAATCAACGTAACGGTTGGGAAAGAGATCGCGCACCCGAACACGATGGGGCATCATGTCGCGTGGATCGCACTTCATTTCGTCCCGGCCGGGGTGCAACGCTCCATCGAGCTCGGGCGTTGCGAGTTCAGCGCGCACGGCGGGGCTGCCGACGAGAACGGCATCGCCTACACGGACAGCACGCTGACGGTCCGCGTCCGCCTGGCCACGGGCGGGACGCTGTACGCCACGGCGTATTGCAACCTGCACGGCTTGTGGGTGTCGGAGAAGGCCATCTAAGGGGATTCCGATGACCGCGCGTGTTGATGGCGGTGTGTGAAAAATAAAGGACTCGTATGTTGGACATTAAACGGATTCGGGAGAACGTGGATGAGGTTACGGAGGGGTTGCGGCGGCGCGGTGCAGACATCGCGCTGGTTGAGGCCGTGCGTGAGCTCGACGCGAAACGCCGCGCGATTGTCGTCGCGGCGGATGAGTTGAAGACCCAGCGCAATGCGCGGTCGAAGGAAATCGGCGCGCTCAAAAAGGCCGGCCAAAACACGGATGCCGTTCAGGCGGATGTGCGGGCCATCGGCGACAAGATCGCCACACTTGACGAGGAGCTGCGCCAGACGGAGGAGGCGCTGGAGTCCGCGATGTTGCGTATCCCTAATGTGCCGTGTGCGACGATCCCGACAGGCCCCGATGCGTCGGCCAACCGCGTGGTGCGCCATCACGGCGAGGCCCGCACGTTCAGCTTCACTCCGCTTGACCACATCGCGCTAGGCGAGCGGCTCGGCCTCTTCGACTTGCCGCGTGGCGTGAAAATCACGGGCTCAGGTTTCCCGCTGCTGAAAGGCCTCGGCGCGAAACTCCAGCGCGCGCTCATCCAGTACATGCTCGACCTCCATACGCAGAAGCACGGCTACACGGAAATCCTGCCGCCGTTCGTGGTGAACAGCGCATCCATGCGCGGTACGGGCCAGCTCCCGAAAATGGCGGAGGATATGTACCACTGCGAGGTTGATGACCTGTGGCTCATCCCGACTGCCGAGGTGCCGGTTACCAACTATTTCCGCGACGAGATTCTGGATTGCCCGCTCCCGGTCTATCTCACGGCCTACACGCCGTGCTTCCGCCGTGAGGCCGGGTCGGCCGGCAAGGACACGCGCGGCATCCTGCGCGTCCATCAGTTCGACAAGGTGGAGATGGTGAAATTCGTCGAGCCCGAGACCTCTTACGATGAGCTTGAGTCGCTCGTGAAGAATGCGGAGGCGGTGTTGCAGGGGCTGGGGCTTCACTACCGCATCCTTGAGCTTTGCTCCGGCGACATCAGTTTCTCTGCGGCGAAGTGTTACGACATCGAGTTGTGGGCGCCGGGCCAGCAGGGCTGGCTGGAGGTTTCGTCCTGCTCGAACTTCGAGGACTTCCAGGCGCGCCGCCTGAACTGCCGTTACCGCGACGCGAACGGCAAGCCGCGTCTCGTGCATACGCTCAACGGCTCGGGCGTGGCCCTGCCGCGCCTCGTCATCGCGCTGTTGGAGCAGTTCCAGCAGGAGGACGGGAGCGTTGTGTTGCCGGAGGCGTTGAGGCCTTATATGAGAGGACTCGAAGTTCTAACGTGCTGACGTGCTGAAGTTCTAAAGTTATGAAAATGGACTGTATGGACAAGATGGACTTTGAATTGTCCACTTTAGAACTTCCCCTATCTCCATGAACCGCCTCGCATACCTCATCCGTCGTCTGCTTCTCGTGATACCCACGTTCTTGGGGATTACGGTTGTGTGTTTCACGCTGACGCGGTTTTTGCCGGGCGGGCCGGTGGACATCAGGCTGATGCAGATGCGGAATGTGGGTGTCGGAGAAGGGCAGGGGAGTGGCAGTGGTGCGCTCGGTGTGCAGCAGGTAACGGAGGAGTACCGCGAGGAGCTTAACAAGCAGTACGGCTTCGACCGCCCGGTGTATGAGCAGTATTACAATTGGCTCGTCAAGAAGAAGATGGGCATGACCATCAACTCGTATGACTACCCGAACCGCACGGCGTGGCAGCTCATCTCTGCGCGTATCCCGGTGTCGCTCTGGTTCGGCATCACGAGCTTCCTGTTGAGCTATCTCATCTGTATCCCGCTCGGGATCGCAAAGGCCCTGCGCCACCGGCAGGCCTTTGATGCGGTGTCGAGCGTCATCGTTTTCGTGGGCTACGCCATCCCCTCGTTCGCGCTTGCGATGGTGTTGAAGATGCTGTTCTGCGGTACGGTCGAGCACCTGTGGGACGTTTTCCCGCTGGGCGGTTTCGGGGCGGACGGGGCGCAGGCGCTGCCGCTGCTGGAGCGTCTCGCGGACCGCGCGTGGCACATGGCGTTGCCTGTCCTATGCTATGTGGCGGGCAACTTCGCGATGCTGACGCTGATGATGAAGAATTCGCTGCTCGACCAAATCTCCAGCGACTACGTCCGCACCGTGCTGGCAAAAGGTGCGACGCGCAAACGCGCCATCTGGCTCCACGCGTTCCGCAACGCGCTGATCCCCATCGCCACGGGCTTCGGCTCGATTCTCGGCGTGTTGTTTGCGGGCTCCATCATCATCGAGACCATCTTTGAGATTCCCGGCATGGGGCGGCTCGGCTGGGATGCGCTGAACAGCCGCGACTATGCCGTGTTCATGGCCCTGCTCGCGCTGACCTCCGTGCTGCAACTCCTCGGCAACCTCGTGTCCGACTTCTGCTATATGCTCATTGACCCGCGCATCCACTTCGGGAAAAGGTAACCGCCATGCTTTCGCCGCTCACCAAGAAACGCTTCCAGAACTTCATGCGCATCCGCCGCGCACGGTGGGCGCTCGTGCTGCTCTGCACGCTCTTCGGCATCAGCCTGATGTCCGAGCTGCTGTGCAACAGCCGCCCGCTCTGGATGCGCTTCAACGGCAAGACGTATGTCCCGTTCATCCAGAAACTCACGCTCCGCGACTTCGAGGGTGAGGACGCCGACGCCACGCGCGTGAACTACCACACCTTTACCGCATCCGAGGCGTTCACCAACAACCCGCGCAACAGCGTCATCTGGGCCCCGGTGCATTACAGCCCGGGCGACGTGGTGGACGCCGCCTCACTCCGCGACTGCCGCACGGCGAAGGTCTCCGAGGTCTCCGTCGTCCCCGAAGTCTCCTTCGGCCGCCTGAACATCCTGCCCGACAACACCATCATCCTCCCGTTGAGCTGCGAGCCCTTTTTCCCGGGCGCGCAAACCATCGAAGGCCTGCGCCTCGCTTCGCACTGGCAATTGACGGATACCATCCAGGCCGAAATCCGCAACCGCTTCAACGGGCAAGGCGGCCCCGCCTTCCAAGCCGTTATCCAACACGCCACCGTCGCCGGGCTTCACGCGCGGATCACGATGCCGGTCGTGAGGCCTTCGCCCACGCCGCCCGCATCCGTGCGCATCAGCTTCAGCCAGACCGAGCCCCCCGACCTCCCGTTCCAGCTCCGCTTCCGCCAATCCGCCGAACACGTCATCACGCCACTCGAAACACGGCGTTGGAACGCGCTCCCGGCCGACGCGCGCGAGGAAATCGCGCGGCTTGCGCAAGCGAGTTTCGAGGGGCAGGTCCCATCCGCCGTCATCGGCTGGAAAGGCCGCACGGCGGCGGTCGCCTGTGCGCTGAGCGAAGTCTCATGGCCCCATCCGCCTGTCAAGGGGCATTGGATGGGCATTGACGCCGCCGGGCGCGACGTGCTGGCGCGTGTGCTGTACGGTATGCGCATCGCGCTCATCTTCGGCCTGCTGCTCGCGTTCTGGGCCATGGCGATGGGCGTGGTGGTCGGCTCCATACAAGGGTTCTTCGGCGGTTACATTGACATCGCGGGGCAGCGCCTGACCGAAATCTGGAGCGCGCTCCCGTTCCTGTATGTGATGATTTTCATCGGCTCCGCGCTGGGGCGCAGTTTCCTGCTCCTGCTCATCTGCTACAGCCTCTTCAACTGGATCGGGATGTCGTATTACATGCGCGCCGAGTTCCTGCGGCTGCGCTCCAACACGTTCGTGGATGCGGCGCGTTGCCAGGGGCTGTCGAACACGCGGATTATTTTCCACCACATCCTGCCCAACGCGCTCACGCCGCTCATCACGCTGTTCCCCTTCTCGCTGCTGGGCGCGATCGGCTCGCTTGCCGCGCTCGACTTCCTCGGGTTTGGCCTGCCGCCGCTGACCCCCAGCTGGGGCGAGCTGCTCCAGCAGGCCCAGCAATTCCGCAGCGCGTGGTGGCTGATCCTCTTCCCCTCCGCCGCGCTGTTCACCGTGATGCTCCTGACCGTCCTCGTTGGCGAAGGCCTGCGCGACGCCTTCGACCCCCGCCAACAGAGCAAGATGGAATAGAGATGCTACTCGAAATAAAAAATCTTCATGTGCAGTTCGAGGCCGACGGGCAGGTTGTCCGCGCGGTGGACGGCGTGTCGCTCACGCTCGACCGCGGGCAGATACTCGGCATCGTCGGCGAGTCGGGGTGCGGCAAATCCGCCACGGCCATGAGCATCCCGCGCCTCCTGCCCATGCCCCCGGCGCGTATCACGCAAGGCCAGGTGCTGTTCGACGGCAACGACCTCCTCGCCATGCCGCTCCACGCCTTGCGCAAGATACGCGGCGCACGTATCGGCGTGATTTTCCAAGACCCGCTCTCCTCGCTCTCGCCGCTCCACCGCATCGGGAAACAGATTGAGGAGGCCATCCACCTGCACCGCAACGTCTCGCCCGCTGCCGCCCGCGCCACCGCTGTCGAGTGGCTCGGCCGCGTCGGCATCCCCGACCCCGCCGCGCGCGCGCTGGCCTACCCCCACGAGCTGTCCGGCGGAATGCGCCAGCGCGTGATGATCGCCATGGCCCTTGTCCTCGAGCCCGACCTCATCATCGCCGACGAGCCCACCACCGCCCTCGACGTAACCATCCAGGCGCAGGTTCTCGAGCTCATGCGCAACCTGCACCGCAAGAGCAGCGGCGTCCTGCTCATCACCCACGACATGGGGGTCATCTCGCAGATGGCCACGCACGTCGCGGTGATGTACGCCGGGCAGATTGTCGAGCAGGCCGGGGCATCCGCATTTTTCGATGAGCCCCGGCATCCGTACTCGATTGCCCTGCTCAACGCCATGCCCTCCATCGCCACACGCGGCAAGCGGTTGCAGGCCATCGGCGGGCACGTCCCCCTCGCCGGGCAATTCCCCCCCGGCTGCCGTTTCCACGACCGCTGCCCCCGGGCCTGCCCCGAATGCGCCGCGCACACGCCCGAACTCGCCATGGCCAACGGGCGCGCCGTGCGCTGCGGGAAATAAGGGGCGGCGCACGGCCCCCCACGCCCCATTTCTAATTCCCAATTCTCTCCCTTTACTTCCCTCGCTCAATCCCCTATACTTTATCCCCTTATGAAACGGACAGTTTGTTTTGTGATGGCGGCGCTCGCGGGCGCCTATTGGGGGATGGCTCAGCGGTCGGAGATTTTAGACCGTGTGCCGAGGGTGAACGCCGAGTGGGTCGAGACCACGCAGGACAAGCTCGAGGCTGACCTGCAATCCGGCTGGGTTACGTTGACCGGCAATGTTGCGGTCAGGACCGCAGACCATCAGCTGACCGCGGATTTCGCGCGGATGAACCGCGAGAGCGGCGACGTGCAGGCGCAGGGGAACGTTGTGATTACCCAGACGGGCCTGGGGACGTGGCGCGGGGCAGAAATTGATTACAACTACAAGACCGGGAAGGGGCTGGCCAAGGCCAGCGTGTTCCAGTCGGGCGTGTTCACCATGCACGCGAAGGAGATGTCCTGCGCCGAGGACGGGCTCTACTCGGGCACGGGCATGGCGTTCACGACGTGCACGAATGCGCCGGGGCATTGGCATTGGCACCTCTCGGGCGACGCGCGGTTCAAGGACAACGAGTCCATCCGCTTCTACCACGCCGTGCCGTACTTTTTCGGTGTGCCGATTTTTTACCTGCCCTACTGGTACCGCTCGCTGGACGGGCAGTACGGCCTGAGGACCGTGCCGGGCTACACGTCGCGCTGGGGCGCGTTCCTGCTGAACTCCTACACCCTCAACCTCTACACCGCCGAGCGTTCCGGCGGCGCGGTGAAGCTCGACAGCATCACGCGCGCCGACTACCGCACGCTCCGGGGCGTCGGCGTCGGCGAGACCCTGCGCTGGGACCTGAACCAATGGGGGCGCGGCGACCTCGGCTTCTATCACCTGTGGGACCAGAGCCCCGGGAAAAAGCAGAAGGACGAGAACTGGATGTCCACCATCCCCTACAACCGTTACCGCATACGCCTCCTGCACGAGGCCGACCTGACCCCGCGCGACCAGTTCATCGTCCGCGGCCTCTACGTCAGCGACTCGCAGATCCAGCACGACTTCTTCGAGCGGCACAGCCGCGAGGAGAGCGTGCCGATCAACATCGTGTCGCTGGAGCACCGCGAGCACGCGTGGGCGGCCGGCGTGATGGTGAGCGGCCCGCTGAACACGTTCTACGGCGGCGTGTCGCGGCTGCCGGAGGCGTGGCTGAACATCGTCCCGCAATCGCTCTTCGGCACGGGGTTCATCTACGAGGGGCAGACGCGCGGGGGCTACCTCGAGCGCTCGGCCGCGCACTACGACCGCGTGAGCGACCCGATCTACGGATACTACCCCGGCCCGTGGGCGGACTACGAGACCGTCCGCATCAACACCGCGCACCGCCTGACGTACCCCTTCAAGCTGTTCGATGCGCTGAGTGTCGTGCCGCGCGCCGGATACCAAGGCTCCTACTACACGCGCTCCACCGCGGACAACAATGTGTTCCGACACACGGTGGACCTCGGCGCGACCGCTTCTATGCGTGCGGTGGCCGATTGGGGCAACGGCTGGCGGCACACCTTCGAGCCGTACCTGGACTACAGTTGGCAGCCGACCTTCTGGAACGCCGGGCAGGACGGCGACCTTTACCTGTTCGACCGTATCGAGCGCGCATTCGAATGGCAGGACCAGTTCGGCATGGACGGCGTGTGGCTGCCCTACAACTGGCACGGCTTCCGGCCCGGCGTCCGTAACGTGATCCAGACGCGCGGCGGCGCGTCCGGCGCGCCCCGCACGCTCTTCGACTGGGACGTGTACGGCGCGGTGCAGCTGCCGACGCCCAACGGCGACGTGGAGCCGAACCTCCCCGAGGAGGGGCTCCGCTTCCTCGGGTCAAAGGTGCTGTTCAACCCGACCGAGGACCTCTCGCTCCGCGCCGTCGGCGAGTGGGATGTGAAGCAAGACAAGATGGCCTACGTGGACTTCAATGTCCGTTACCGGCTGAGCGAGCATTTCAACATCGGCGGCGGCTACCTCGAGCGCGACCACGCGCTGTACGACTACCGCCCCTCGCCCGTCGCAGGCTGGAATCAGGTGAACGACCAGGTGCTGTACGGCGGCTTCCTTCACACCATCAACGACAACTGGGCGTGGAGCCTGTTCGCCCGTTACGACACCGACGGCCACTCCTTCCACGAGGTCGGCGGCTTTATCCAGCGCAGCCTTGACTGCCTCGTCTTCCAGCTGCGGTCATCCTATCTGCCGTCCTACACGCGCATTGACAACACCGAGCGCGACTCCGACTTCCGCGTGTCGTTCATGATGTGGTTCCGCGCCGAAGGGCGCAAGGACAGGGAAGACTGGCTGGGCTGGTAGCCGTCAGGGGACCCGGGGGCTGATGGCGATGCAAATAATCGCAAAAGTAGGGTTGAGGAGCGGAGGGCGTTTTTGCTAACATTTTCGGAATGAAAAATTTCTGGATGATTTTTTCTGCCACGTTCGTAGTGGGGAGTGTAGCGATTTATTATGTCGCGCCAAAGGTCGGGCCTGTGGTGGCCGCTTATTTACGCGCGGAGGGCACGGACGGCGAGGAGCCGCCGGAGAGCGTGGACAGCGGGCCGCGCGCGCCGTCGGGCACGCCCGTTGCCGCCCCGGGCAAGTCGCCCGCGGACACGCTGCCGAAGGCGCCCGATGATGATGATCTGTCGCCCGCGCTGGTCGGGATTTATCCCGCACGGTCGAGCGAGTCGCCGGGGTGGGGGGTTACCACGCACGCGATCTCGTATTACAAGGCAGACGGTTCGCGTGTGGGGACGGTCGAGGGGGGCGTGCTGTTCGATTGCTCGAAGATGCACACGTCGTCGAAAGGCACGATGGTCGAGTGCAGCTTCTTGCAGGACGGGATGACGGACGGGACGTTTTTCATCGGGCGCAAGGACGCGCAGTTCTTCACCGGGTCGCACCAGAAACTGTCGAAGGCGCGGGTGCGGGCCTTGAAGGAGTATTACGCGTTGAGCGGGAAAATCGAGGCGCGGAGGGCGGATATCTTGGAGCGGTCGGCGGCGATGAACCCGCACTTCGCCGAAGCGCGCAAGGCCTATGAGGCGTTCCAAAAGAACATTGAGGAGGCCAAGCGGCTGGAGCAGCTGCGCGAGAAGCTGACGGACGTGAAGCGGATGGAGCTGGAGGACCAGCTGCGCGAGCTCAAGCTCAAAGAGGTCGGGCTCAAAAAAACGTTCGAGGAGACCCAGGAGAAGTTCACCGCGTGGAAGAAGGCCCATGCGCCCAAGCCGGAGGACGACACGGACATTCAGAAGTGGACGCAAGAGAAAAAACGGCTGGCCCCGGCGCTCCCCGGGCTGGCGTATTAGGCTGTGAGGTGGCGAGGAATGATACTTTCAGAGGAACAGAGACAGGCGGTGCGTGAGTGGGTCGCGCAAGGGGCGTCGCTCGCGGACGTGCAGCGCAACCTGAAGAGCGATTTCGACATCGCCCTGACGTACATGGACGTGCGCCTGCTGGTGCTGGACATCGGCGCGGCGTTGCAGGACAAGCCCGAGCCCAAGCCGCCGCAACCGCCGCCTGCCGAGCGGGCGGACGCGGAAGCGGATGAGATGGCGGGCGCGCCGCCGGAGGAGGACGGCGGCGGGATGTCCGTGAGCCTGGCGCTCGACGCGCTGATGGTGCCTGGGGCAATGGTGAGCGGCACGGTCGTCTTCTCGGACGGCGAGAAAGCGCGGTGGCTGATTGACCCGTACGGGCGTTTCGGCTTCGAGCCGGAGACACCGGGCTACCGCCCGTCCCAGGAGGATATGCAGGTGTTCCAGATGAAGCTGCGGGCAGAGCTGCAACGAAAAGGGTATGCGTGATGAACGGGGTGAAATCCCGGCGGAACAAGACGATTGCCCTACCCCTTGAGGAAGGCGGGGTGTACCTTTCCCGTTGCTTGAAAAACATCTCGAACCCCACCCATCTTCCTGAGATACTGAACAAGACGATTATTGGCAATGCTTTGGATCTGATGCAGCACCTGCCGCAAGGGTTCGTGGATTTGCTCGTCGTTGACCCGCCGTATAATCTCACAAAGGATTACCATGGCGAAAAATTCGTCCGCCAACGTGATGAAGACTATGAGCGTTTCACCGTTGAATGGATTGAAAAAGTTCGACCGTTGCTGACCCCGGATGCGTCAATCTATGTGTGTTGTGATTGGCGTTCCAGCCTTGTTATAGGACGCGTTTTGCAACCATACTTCCATGTGCAGAACCGCATCACATGGCAAAGGGAAAAAGGGCGTGGGGCCTTGTCGAACTGGAAGAATGCGATGGAGGATATTTGGTTTGCCACCCGATCCGACCATTACACCTTCAATCTTGACGCAGTGAAAGTCCGCAGAAAAGTCATTGCGCCTTATCGCGCAGAAGGCAAGCCGAAAGATTGGGAGGAAACGTCGTTTGGCAATTTCCGTGATACCTGCCCGTCGAATTTCTGGGACGATGTTTCCGTGCCGTATTGGTCTATGCCGGAGAATACCGCGCACCCTACGCAAAAGCCAGAGAAACTCATCGCGAAACTCGTTCTCGCCAGTTCAAATGAGGGCGACGTTGTGTTTGACCCTTTCCTTGGGTCTGGCACGACTTCCGTCGTTGCGCGGAAGCTCGGGCGCAACTATGTGGGGATCGAACAAAATCCCATGTATTGCGCATGGGCGGAAAAACGCCTTGAACGCGCGTTTGCCGACGCTTCGATACAAGGCTATACGAACGGTGTGTTTTGGGAGCGCAATACGGGGACAGAGCAGAAACGAGCTCAGGGGAAAGAGGAGGAAAGCAATGAGGAGGAACGCAATGCCGTCAGTCTTTTTGAATGGGCGCACCATTGATAGGTTCAAAAAGAAAATCTTAGCGGCATTGAATGACGGGTTTTCTGACTTGCATATCAACGCTTCGCCGAGGACGGTTGGTGATCGGGCGCAGGAGGTTATAGAAGGGTTGTTTGCCAAGGGGCTCCCTGTCGCTGTCGGTAAGGCAATACAAGAAAAATTCGCTCGCCGCGCAATGGCGGATGTGGCGTTTACGGATACGCATAAGAACTATATCGTGGTGGATGTCAAAACGCACAACGAGGATACGGATTTCAATATGCCTAACTTGACTTCGGTCGAAAGGCTCGCACGATTTTACGAGGATGATTCAAATTGCTTTGCCGTGATGATCGCAAAGTATGGCACGAAGGGAGCAACCCCGAAATTTAACAATCTGATTTTTATTCCGATAGAACATTTGAATTGGGATTGCTTGACGTTGGGCGCATTAGGTTGGGGACAGATACAGATTGCGAATGCGAGGATCATCAACATCAACCCGAGGCAGACGCGTAAGCAATGGATGTTGAAGCTCTGTGATGCCCTCGATATTTTCTATCCGCGTGAAATCGAGAAAATCAACGACAGAATCAAGCGGTTTAAGGATATTCGGGCGTTTTGGGAGAAGAAGTAAAGGATTGCTAAGGCTACAGGAGGGAACATGATGAAAGTCGGTTTTTTGGGTGCGGGTAAAATGGCGGAGGCGGTGGTGTCCGCGTTGGTTCAGACAGGGCTGTGCGAGCCGTGGGATGTCGTCGCGTGTGATACGTCAAAGGAACGCCGCGACCTGATGGCGAAGCATTATCAGGTCGCGGTTACGGATTGCCCGGTCGAGGCGGTGAAGGCCTGCAACGTGCTGGTGCTGGCCGTGAAGCCGCAGGATGCCGGCGCGTTGCTCGCGGCGATCCGGGCGCACCTGACCGCCAAGCACCTGCTGGTTTCGATTGCGGCGGGCAAGACGCTGGCAACACTCCGCAGGGCCGCCGGGACGAAGCCGCGCATGGTCCGCGTGATGCCGAACCTCCCGTTGATGGTGCAGGAGGGTATGAGCGTGTTCTGCGCGGCAAAGGACACGCGGCCGGCGGACAAGAAAACCGTTGCGCAACTGTTCGGCTGTGCGGGTGCGGTACTGGAATTGCCCGAGAAACAGTTTGACGCGGTTACGGCGTTGAGCGGCTCAGGGCCGGCGTTCGTCGCGTATGTGATGAACGCCATGATTGAGGCGGCGGTCGCGCTGAAACTCCCTGCGGATGCGGCGCGTCTGCTGGCGGAGCAGACGCTCCTCGGTACAGGCATCTATCTGCAAAACACGGGGTGTAACGTGGAGGGGTTCATCCGGGCCGTCGCCTCGCCGAAAGGCACGACCGCCGCCGGGCTGGCCGTGCTGGAAAAGTCGAGCGTCAAGGCGGCCTTTGCCAAGACCCTCGCCGCGGCTGCCGAACGTAGTGCGGAAATCAGGAATGAATAACCGAGCGGGAATGTCCACGATCCACGTTTTGAAGCCCTGTAGGGGCGGCATCCTTTTGTTCTGCATGATGGTGTCCGCGTTCGCGCACGCCCAGAAGCCTGTCGTATTCGTCTCCATCCCGCCGCAACTGTGGCTGACGAAACGGATCGCCGGGAATACGGCGGAGGTTCAGGCGTTGCTCCCGGCTGGGGCCAACCCGCACACGTTTGAGCCGACAGCCAAGCAGGCGACTCAACTGGCGGGGGCGCCGCTGGTGCTGACCATCGGGCTGGCGTTTGAGCGTCCTCTTGTGGAGCGTGCGCGGAAGCTGAACCCTCGGCTTGTCGTCGCCCCTGCGGATGAGGGGGTGAAGAAGCTGGGCGCGCATCATCATGCAGACGGCGAGCCGTGCGGTTGCGGTGAGGACGGCGACCCGCACATCTGGCTGTCGCCGCGCCTCTATGCGGCGATGGCCTCCAACACGACCGCCGCGCTTGCCCAACTGCTGCCCCCCGCCGCGCGTGCGTTTGAGGCACGGCGCGATGAGGTCGTGCGTGAGATACAGGCGATTGATGCCGAGGTTCGGCGCGCGCTCGAAAATGCCGCCACCCAGACGTGCGTGGTCTATCATCCCTCGCTGGCGTACTTCGCGGAGGATTACGGCCTCACGCTGCTGACCATCGAACAGGATGGCAAGACCCCCACGTTAAAACACCTGACAGCCATCATTGCGGGTGCCAAGGCCGCGAACGTCAAGAAGGTCATTTCCGAGCCGCAATACAATCCGCGTCCGGCGCGGACCGTGGCGGAGCAGATCGGCGCGCGCGTCGAGATACTCAATCCCCTGCAAGAAGATTGGCCTGCGCTGATGCGTGAGGCTGCTGCCCTCCTCAAATGACGACGCTCCCATGCGGGACCTAGCGTTTTAAGTTGACGTTGTTACGCGCTACCGTTTCTGCTCTGGTCCCATGGGCTCAAAGCAGGCGTTTTTCAGGAAATGGATTGTTTGGCGGATCACCTGTGGGTTGCGCATCATCCATGTGTGCGTAACGTGAAGGCAACGGAAATCCGCCATCCCCTCAACCTTTGTCCGCTCGATGGCCACTTTGCCGTCGTCCGCGCCAGGGATAATCCACGAGTAGAGGGGGTTCAATGTCCGGTCCCCTGCGATGACCCCGAGGGGGAACTCGGGTGTGCCTAGCCGGTGGTGGATGCTGTTCGTCGTTGTCCCCAACTCATCGCCCGAAGGACCATTGACCCATCGGTAGACCCGCCACGCCCCCAGCGCGTCTGTCAGCTCGCTGCCCTGGTTCGGTGGCGCGAGCATCACCGCGCGCCCCATGTTGGGCAACGGGTGTTCCTGGAGCATTTGGCGCAGGACGATACCGCCCATCGAGTGGGTTACGAAATGCACCGCCTCGGCATCCGCAAGGTACGGCGTAATATCCTGATGCACGCCCTCTGCCAGCGTTGCGATGGACGCGGTCCTCGAAGGGTAATTGCAATTCAAGACCGTGTATCCCTCCTGTGCAAGCGCCGCCGCCATCTTCTCCATCGCGCGGGAGGTCCTGTTCAGCCCGTGCAGCACCACCACAAGCTCGCCGCCGCCCTCCCGATGCACAATGCCCGTTGGCCATGACGCCACGCACAATGCCGCAGCCATTGCAAGTAGCGCGCACATCCCGATTGCTGTCCACCATGTTTTCTTTCGTTTCATTCGACCGCTTGAAAAGGTAACGTATTGCACCCCGTGATGCTCACACGCCGCGAGGAGGCCGCGTACTACCTGCCTGAACGTTTCCACTAATGCGCCAACCGAAAACATCCCGCGTTCGCGTCGTAGCGCAATTTGTCCCGGTGCTCGCCGAGCCATTCCTCCCGGAACGGCTCCTCAATTTTACGCTTTCCGATTTCTCGCTGCCATTCTCCAAACGGGTATCCCGGCATATCCGGAAGAACCTCATGGGCAATGCCCCAAGCCCATAATTTGTTGTCGGCAACCTGCTTGTTCAAGATGTCCAAGTTGGCGAGCAACCAGTCTTCCGGTGGTTTCGTCTTGTTTTCCTTCCACCACGCCTCCCGTTCCGCGTCACTGTCGAACAAACGGCCCGCCCAGCGGTCAATCCCGAACCGGACTTCGCGCTGTGAACTAAGCCACGCCAAACGCGGGTCATCGCTCGTGTACCCAGCTCTCTCGCCATCCTTTTTGCGGATAGCGTCAGCCTCGGCACTGATTTTGGGCAGAACCTCGAAAAGATAGGACAGGATTTCCAGACCTCCAATTTTCCGCAATTGGGCATACCCCCCCCAGTTATTCATCATGCCCTGCTCCTTTTGAATCCGTAACAAAATCGCGGCGTAGGGTCGGGCGCGCGGCCCGTAATCCGTAATCATCGCTGTCCAATAGGTATGCGGCTCGTCTCCCTTCTTCATTTTACCGGCGAGTTCCGCAAGACGCGCCAGCGTGGCGTCGGGGTTGTCATCGCGTCCTGCGGAGGGGCGCAAGAATGTCGCGGCGCAATACACTTGGTCAAAATCCTCGCCCGCCAGCAGTTGCCGGGCCCGTTTTCTGGCGAGTTCGATCCATTGGGACGGGTCTTTCCCTTCTCCTTGCATCCATTCCCTGTACAGTTTCGCCAGTGTTATGTATTCGGAGAACCACTCCTTGTCCACTGCTTGGGGATGTTGGAGGCTGTCCCGATAGTTGTTGGCGTGGGGTCTTACCTTGTAAAAAGTGCAATAAGTGAGCCTTTCCAGAGCGTTGAGCGCGGCGCGTTGTTTATGTTCGTTTGCCTTTCCATCCCAACCCTCCAAAATGCGCAAGGCAATCGGCGCGGCCCGCGGGTCATTGATTTGTACCAGCAATTTCAACGTATCGCTGACAAAAGAAACGGCAGCGTCGAAACGGGGATGTTGTTCACGTTCCTTTGGGACTTCCTGTTCAAGGAACGCAATCAATGCCGGAACCATCTGGACGCCCCGTTGTAGAATTTCCCGCTGGACCGCCTGAGCCCTTGGATTGAGAGAGGGAAGCGCCAGCCTTGGTCCCCCATCCATTGGCGGTTCCTCATGCGGTCCATTTACCGCAAGCCCCGCCGCTTCGTATTCTGCGATAAGTTCGGCATCCGTGAGTTTTTCCAAATCGGCAAACGCCGAGCCGGCACAGGCCAGCCAACACCCGACAGTTATACAAACAATCCACAACAGTTTTTTTCTCATGATTGCCCTTTTCTCTTCCCATGCATGGAATACATACGATTAAAGATAGCACTTATGCTTATGGACTGCAAGAATTGCAAGGGGAAATGTCAGATTGTGACCGCTTCTGTGGCGGGTATCCATAATCCCCTTGTGCCGCCATGCCTTTGCGAGAGAACATCAACTGGGGAAGGGGATATCCTGTAAATCCTGTCAAAAAAAAACTGCGCCCTGAAAAAGCGGAAACATTAAAAACGGGATGGAACAAACCCGCGAGCTTTGGTAATATGAAAATGAAACATTGCAGACAGGACTGCAAGGAGAACGTCTAACGTGCTGAAACCCGAGGGCTATAGAGCAGTGGACACCGCCAGCGCGACGCGCAGACGGCGGGGGATGGGCGGCCTGCTCGCCGTCCTCCACACGCCACTAACCACTAACCCTGTTCCCGGGGAAACACGTAAAAACTCAGGAGGCATGACAGGGAGAGAATGGATGATAAAATATTTGAAAAGTTCAAGTGTAAGTCATACTGTCGATTGTGAGATTGATTGCGAAAAACGGGGGGGGAGAATGGATAGAAAAGAAATAAGCAACCTCAATATGATGTCCTTATTGCTTGCCAGCCTATTCGTCTTGGGCTCGTCATGTGCATATCGCGTGTGCCATGACATGACATCTTTGGAGACTCTTCTCAAAAACGCGACAAGTGTCGTTTTTTATACGAGTCGAATGATAGATGATGATATTACAAGCTATGAGTTTTCATCAACGGAAGTCATCACCGATACCCAGCTTGTCTCGGAATGGAGGCAGGTTCTTACTGGCGCGCAACCAGCCGATCAGAGTTCATATCCGTTTATTGGGGGATTTACAAGTTTTCTTTTCCTTGACCAAGATCAAAAACCTATTGCATTTGTTTCTATTCTGAATTGGAAATGCCGAGGGGTCGTGATTCCAATATCACACTACCGTAGCAAAAAAAACGGTTTTATTCTTGATGAGCGAAAAAACAAACACCGTGGGTTTGGTTGGCAATCCGAGCCTTTTGTGAGAAACGTTTACAACTATATGGAACTCAACCGCACCGACGAGCTCCAAAAAAAGCGTGATTTTTTTTCAGAGACAACAAAAGGCCGTCTAAGCCTTGAAAAATTGCTTTTTGAAGGAGATGATTCAGAAGAGTAATCTGAAAAATGGGTTTATCGGGGTCGTATTTCCACATTTGACATTCAAGATTTTTTTCATCCTTTGCAACCTTGACTTTCCTTTCCGCCCAGTGTAACATGAGACCATGAAAAAAGGAGGCACACACAGTTCTAAAGCGGAGGTCAACGACCCCCTCGGCCGCCGCACCAGCCGCACCGACACCGGCACCGCCCTCGACACATTCCCCGCCTACGGCAAGTGTTGTCCTACAGCATCAGAACCAACATCTTGGCAAGAGGCGCTAGGAGCCTTGCCAGAAATAACTATCAAATGGGTTCAGCCTTGGCCTTATGCGGAACCTGGCGACGTTTTCCGGCAACAACAAGGGGTACTCTACAATCAAGGTCTAGAAAAGTGCAAAAATGAGTCGCCGCAACCACAACAATCTGATGACCCTATACCTGCAATTCGGGCTGGGCCTTGTAAATGTTGTGTCATAACTTACCTATACAGTGATTCAACTTTGAAATTTAAGGATTTTGTTGCAGGGGTAATCAATCTGCCTTGTAGCAAGGTCGAGGAACTGAGCAATCCCGAACATGCGCTGCCCAAGAAATGGCAACGCTATAAAAGGTTTTACCCATGGCACTAAACAGACAATTAAAGGTATCTCGCATAAGACTTAGAGTTATAATTATATTCGTGCTTACTGGATTTGCGCTTATATGGATTAGAGCATGGGTGTTGAACGCGATAGAAACGTACAACAATCGGCTGGTTGATCGGTGGCTAAGCAAGGTAGCTGAAGTTAGTGTCGGAATGACCGTTGATGACGTTTTCAGCATTTTCGGGAAGCCCGTTATTCGTTCTGAACACACAGACGGGGCTGTAATCGAAGTAACAGGAGGAGGCGTTGCCTTGCGCATCCATCGTTTTGATAATGCAAATGGGATGAGTAGGCTAATCATCCCTTCTCCGTATGATGGCGGACGGAAAAAAAAGAAGGCGGGGGAACTGGTAGAAAGTATTTTCTCTGTAGAACTTACCAATGATGTTGTCACTGGTGTCGGCATGGGATACAGGTAGAAAAGGTGTTAGCAAAAAGGAGAGAAGAAATGAGAAAGCGTTCTGTTTTGTCTGTGTTGATTAAGCTGTTAGCGTTCTACTTGCTGATATGCCTCCCTTATGAGTGCACGGATGCGTTGTGGGCGTTGGTTGATTATGCTAGGGAGTCGGTAGCAATAGGACGAGCCATGGAGGTTGTTCCACTGACGTGTATAACTGTAACTATTTTCTGGATTGTCTTTTGCGTGATGTTTTATAGCGTATTGATTGTCAAAAGTGACTTGATAGCAGACAAGTTATGCTTTGGCGAAGTTGAGAAAATTGAAATGTCTCTATATCGTTTGAATTTCGAACAAATATCTAAGGTGTGCTTGTTATGTGCGGGCTTGCTTTTCTTCATCAGAGCGTTACCAGACTGTGCGGCATATGTTGGGGAGGTTTTTATAGCTACGATTGAAAACACAGGTGTGACCAGAAGCGGTGAAAGGGTCATGCCTTATATCTTCTTGAGGTTCTTAATGTTGGTTGTTCAGTTGTTTTTCGGCTTTGTGTTTGTTTTTAGGCCATCGAAAGTGCTGAAATATGTCAAGCTTTAGCCAGCACATTTTCTACTCCACGGTGCGAGAGTGATTTAGCTTGCCGTTGTCCTATATTCAGCCAATTTCTACTACCCCGTCCATATGCGCCCCCCGCAGGGGGGAACCCCGTTGGCTTGCCACCCCACCCCATTCGTCGCACTCGCGCGAACGGGGACCCCTATCAATGAAGGGGAAGTTGCAATGACACGGCTTCTTTCTACTTCCCCTTCATTGATGAAGGGGTGGCTGCCGATAGGCAGACGGGGTAGTAGAAAAATGTATTAATGTTATTGTAAAGCACTATAGCTTCTGCACCCGTTTCGGACCTGCGTTTGGAATCCAGATGAGGCGGTGGGTGTGGAGGGTTGGGAGGGTGATTGTGATGGGGGGCGGGTGGGCGGAGCGAATCCTGTCAAAAAAAACATCCCCCGAAGCATTGCCCCCAAGCGCACCCCTCTTGGACATTGGATATTCCGTGTTGGATATTGGATATTCAACTCCCCCCGCGCCCTTGCGAGAACATCCCCCCCTCATATTTGCCGCGCTTGACACAGCAATATAAAAAGGCGTATCCTACTATCGTGTGTTTTTGGAATTTCCATATTTCTGTCGGTTGGTTTGATTGCCGCACCCAGGTAGCGCACGGCGTCCCCGCCGTGCTTATCTCCCGGTTCAAGTACGAGAACGACCCCCATGGCCGCGCCCGCGCATACGCCTACGACCTCATCGGCAACAGGGTATGGTCGGAAGAGGGTAGTGGTTGGCGTACTCTTGGATTTGATGGGCTTCACCCATACCCAGGCCTGTTTATGACATTTTATGTCAACAAGAATACCTGTGAATCAGATAAAGACTCAGACACTTGGGAAGGATTATTAATACATGAACTTGCACATGCATACTGCCTTAAAGTCCCAGGCTTAGCTGAAACCTGTGCAATGCAGGCACAAGAAGCGTGTAGTAAATACGCCGAATAATGGAGGTTAAAGGGAAAAATGAGGGAAACTAAGAAACAGATGTTTTTCTGGAAAATAGGAGTAGCCATATTACAAACTTTAACTTTACTAACTTGGTACAAGTCGTTAATTAATCCTATTCCTATAAGTAAAAAACGAAATGGAGGATTTAGCATCAATTGCCATTTACTACGGTATTCTTACACTTATTTTCTATATAACACAAATAGTCCTTTTAATCTGGATATCAAAAAGTATTTCGTCTTTTTGGCGGCTTTTTTTTACTCTAATTACCATTTGTACTGGACTTGTTCTATTCGGGATATTTGTTTGAAGAAAATTAAAAGGAGGTAACGATGATACTGTGGGAGTTAATCAATGGATTGGTGTTTGGTATAGAAAATGTTTTCCCCGGAGGAAGTCTCGTTTTACCTTTAGCATTTCTTTTTCTTGGTGCAAGAGATTTGGTGTTGAAGCTGGTGGCCTATCGTCGCAAGGAAAAAACTACGAAACAGGTGATGCTTCCATTGGGGTTGACATTTTTGATTTTGGGAGCACTCGTATTAGCCATGAAGTCTTTTATGGCTTACCATAATCAGGAGCCTAGGCCACGATCATCTGTGCAGCAACACGAGGGTTTTTTCCCATTATATGAAAAGGACTGCTCAAAAACGATTTCAATAGACCAGCATCCGAATGTTCTCCGATTTTTCATTTATATTGAGACGCAATTCTTGTCCGACCCAAAGCTAGATGATGTCGTATTAAGCCTTGAAGCCATTAAGGATGGTGAAGTGATTGGGAGTCAGATCATACAGGGAACCTCATTTTACAATATGGGGAAGTCTGGACTAAGTTTCAACCATCTCTACGCTATCGCTCATGTTTATGCAAAACAAATAAATGGAACGCCAAAATCCTATTTTAAAGCTCGCAACCCTTGCACTTATAGGCTCAAGGTGGTGCAGCCTTGTGAAAAATATGAATATGTCATAAGTGAGTTACGCACGTCAAGGTGTTATTGAACCCCAGCGGTTATAGGGGGCGTATTTCAACATTTGACATTTCTCGTTTTTTATTGGAGGTGTGTTATTCGTGCTTGATGCGGTAAGGTCGCTGGATGTATCCTGTCATCATGTTTTTTAGAGGTTTTTATTTGTCTGTCGGTTGGTTTTATCGCCGTATCCAAGCAACGCACGGCGTCCCTGTCGCCGTACTCCGTGAGGACGGCACCTTCGCCCCCTGCTACGACGCCAACGGCAAGGCTAACGAATGTAATCGATTACTAGATGCGCCGGGAGGGCCACATGGACACTAAGCTTTTTTATTTAACCGCTTCTTTGTTGATATGCGGATGCCAAGCGTTTTCGCAATCTGTTGAGGTCGTTGCAAATGGCGTTGCTTCGCTATATCGCATGGATGGGGTAACTGCACTTCACCTTAACGAAAGGCTGGACTTTCCATTTTATGACTGGCAGGCACCGGACGAAGAAATCGCCACTGGACTGTGGATTGCAAAACTGTTTTCCCGTTATCAGTTGAGCGTCCCATTAAAGGATAAGAATGGGGCATCCGTTTTTCCTGACCCAGTTGAAATCCCTGTATACCCGCCATCTGATTTCTCGATAGAGGGAGTCGTTTATACAAATTTTCATATACGCATTACTCTTTTTATAGTATACGGTTCATTTTCTACAAATAGCTTAAAGTGCATATTAGCGTCTTATTTTCAGAAAAGCGATAAAGAAAAAAGATATGTTTATTCTGTCTATGTCAATCTAAACACAGGTGTCGGGGGGTTGTATCTTAAAAGTGGAAGCATGATGCCGATACATGGCTCTCATGCTCCTTTGCCGTTGCTCTCGGGTGAAGACCTTGACAGGCAAAAGATGTTTATTTTGCAACGAGATACATCGCGCGTCTTTGATAAACCTCGCATGCCACGTCAGTTAGATGATGATATAGAGATTCAGACGGATTTATAGTAAGCGTTATAGGGGTCGTATTTCAACATTTGACATTTCCCCTGCCGTGTTATCCCCGCTTGACGCGGCACGCCGCAGGGTGTGTCCTGATGCCATGGGTTTGCCGGGCTTCCATATCGCCGGCAATGCCAAGGGAGCGCAGGCGGCCTGTGGGTGGTGCTTGATATTGGCGCATGGTAGGGCGGTTTCTCCGAAACCGCCGTTATTGCTGCCGTGTTGCGGACGGCTCGGAGAGCCGTCCCTACCCAATATTGGCGTATGGTAGGGCGGTTTCTACTACCCCGTCTGCCTATCGGCAGCCACCCCACCCCATTCGTCGCACTCGCGCGAACGGGGCCCCCTATCAATGAAGGGGAAGTTACAATGACACGGCTCCTTTCTATAGTATTTTAACTTCACATTGGCGTGTTTTCCAAGCCCTGAAAGGGCGGTACTCAGTAGTGAAAATTTATCTCCGTGCCCTCTTGTCCCCGCTCCGCATTCGTGATAAACTTTGGCATTTATCACAGAAAGAGAGAGAGACTAGCATGAGCGGAGAAAAGCAAGGCTGTGTCACTGCGATAGTGTCAGCGATTATGTATCTTACAGTCCTTGGGCTGATGATATTCAATACTTACATATCCTGTAAGACGTTTATCATGCTTCAGGACGTTATGAAAGTGTCGCTGTTGACGGCGCAAGTCGTGACAGAAGGGAAACAGTAAGTATGCAGACCGTGCTGGGAGTGACAATCATTGTGTGCGTAGCCGTGAGAGACATCAAATTGAATTTTCCGAATAGTGGCGATACGCACGTCTGCACAATCGAAACACTTGCTTATGGCGGAAGCGGTATCGCTCGGGTTGACGGACTTGTCGTGTTTGTCCCCGATGCGATTCCGGGGGAGAGCGTCCGTGTCCGCATCACGCAGGTCAAGAAAAATTTTGCGCGCGGTACGTTGGTTGAGGTTCTCGAACCCTCGCCCGACCGCATCGCCCCCTGTTGCCGTGTTCACGGGAACGTGCGGGTGCCGGGGTGCGTGTATGACCACCTTGCCTACACGGCGGAGGTACAGGCCAAGCAACAGCAACTCGAAGGTTTCTTTAGGCGCATCCCTCATGCGGAGGATGCGTTCCTTCCGCCTGTCGCCTCGCCGGCACCGCTCCACTACCGCAATAAAATCACGCTCCACTCGGACGGTTCACGGCTGGGCTACCGCCAAGAGCCGAAGCACACGGTCTTGGACATCCCGGCCTGTCCGCTCGCCGGCCCCACCATCAACGACGCGCTTCTCGGTTTCCGCGCACACCAGCAACTGAAGGACGGCGCGAAAGTCATGTTCCGTGCCACACCGCATGACGGCGCGGTGTGGTGGACGCCCCAAGGCGCGTGTTCGCCAGACTGCCCCGAGCACTTGACCGAGCAAAGCCCTATCGGGCCCTTGACCGTGCCGCATAACGGGTTCTATCAGGTCAACCCTGCGGTCGGGGACGCGCTCGTGCGTTTCGTCATGGACACATTCGCCGAGGACGCCCACGCCCCCGACCTCCTCGACCTCTATTGCGGCGTGGGCGTGTTTGGCTTGGCGTGCATGAAACACGGCGGGCGTAAACTCACAGGGGTTGAGTCGGGCCATGCCGCAGTGATGACAGCGCGGCAGAATGCGAAAGCTCATCAGGTGGAGGGGCGTTTTATGGTGCATCTCCTCGGCCGCGAACCCCTGCGCCTGAACGACTGGATGCAAGCCCCGCGCGAGACAACCGTCATCACCGACCCTCCGCGCGAGGGCATGGACAAATCCACTGTGCAGACCTTGGCGACGAGCCAAGCCGCCCGCATCTTCTACATCTCATGCGACCCTGCCACGCTTGCGCGTGACCTCGCCATCCTGCTTGCAGGGGGCAACTACCGTGTCAGCCGCGTCCGCCTTTTCGATATGTTCCCCCGCACGGCGCATTTCGAGACCGTTGTCGAGCTTCTTGCGTAATCTCTCGTTATTGATTGCCCATCACGTCTTTCTGCGCTTGCTTTTCGCGCAACCCCTTTGCGACATCAATCGCTTCGCCTGTGAACGGGTCAATGGCGGTGTAGTACATGGCGGTTGACCACGTGGATGGGGTAGGGGTGAACACCTGCACTTGCTCGGGGGTGAGGTTCAGGCGTTGGGTGGCGAAGCGTTTGAGTTCGCGCATATCTTCATCTGTGCAGCCGGGGTGTGCGGCGATTAGGTAGTAGGTCAGGAATTGCCGCTTGCCGGCCTTGCGGTTGGCCTCCTCAAATTGTCCCTTGAATGCGAGCAGGCTTTTCGTGCCGGGTTTGCCCATCAGGCGCAACACACGGGCGGAGGCGTGTTCGGGGGCGAGTTTGAGTTGTCCTGAAACGTGGTGCCGTGCGAGTTCCTCGATGTAGCGCGTACCGCATGAGGCGTCGGCGGCGATGAGGTCGGGGCGGATGCCTGAGGCGACAAAGACATGGCGCACGCCCGGCAACTCGCGCAGTTTCCGCAGGAGCGCAAGCTGGGCGGAGTGGTCGGGTTTGAGCGATGGACAAGTGGACGGGAAGAGGCAACGTTTGTCGGCACACGCGCCGTGGTTGCGCTTGCGGGCGCACTCGAAGCCGTACATGTTTGCGGTGGGGCCGCCGACATCGGTGACGACCCCGTTAAACTTCGGGTGGCGCATGAGGCGTTTGGCCTCGCCGAGAATGGACTGCTCCGAACGGCTCGTAACGTAGCGTCCCTGATGCGCGGTGATGGCGCAGAAGTTGCATTCGCCGTAACAGCCCCTGTGCGTGGTGATGGAGAAGCGTATCGTGTCCCATGCGCGGATGTTGCCTTTGGACGCATAGACGGGGTGGGTGTCGAGCGTGAACGGGAGCGCATAGACGGCGTCCAGTTCCGTTTGGGTGAGCGGCGGCGCGGGCGGGTTCTGCACAAGGCACCGCGTGTCAACCTCCTGCACCAGTGTCCGTGCGGTGTGCGGATTTTGGTTTGCGTTGAACAGGCGGAACATATCGAGGAACGCGGCGCGTCCTGCGTCCGTTTTTTCGGCAACGGTGCTGAACGCTGGGAGCGTTACGGCGTTCGGGAGATTGAGCGTCTGCTTGGGTGCGGCGTAACAGATGCCCGTCACGTCGTGCCAGTCGCGGGCGTGTCGGAAGCGTGTCGCCAGTTCGACAATCGCGCGTTCCCCCATGCCGTAAACAAGGATATCGGCCTTTGCGTCAAAGAGTATCGGGCGGCGGATGGCATCTGTCCAGTAGTCGTAGTGCGCGACACGGCGGAGGCTGGCCTCGATGCCGCCGATGACAATCGGTTTGCACGGCTTGAACGCGGAGCGGATGAGGTTGGAGTAGGCGATGACCGCGCGGTCGGGACGGGCATTGTTCTCGCCCCCAGGCGTGAAGTCGTCTTGTCGGCGGCGTTTGCCTGTGGCGGTGAAATTCGCGACCATCGAATCCACGCACCCGCCTGTAACACCCCAGAACAAACGCGGCTCACCCAAACGGCGGATGTCGTCCTTGGACGCGACATCGGGCTGCGCGATAATGGCGGTGCGAAACCCTGCCGCCGTCAGGACGCGCCCGATGAGCGCGACACCCGAGAACGGCGTGTCGAGATACGCATCACCCGACACAAGGATGATGTCCGGCGCATCCCAGCCGAGTTTTTTCATT
>Ga0123353_10001137_pt1 | contig 32385 bp, 27 predicted proteins | sample TergutLab28metaG_3_FD_92763 | JGI IMG/M metagenome (GOLD analysis project Ga0123353, IMG submission 92763) | Labiotermes labralis P3 segment gut microbial communities from Petit-Saut dam, French Guiana - Lab288 P3 | ecosystem: Host-associated > Arthropoda: Insects > Digestive system > Gut ... | reverse complement strand
ACGCGGCTGCTCGTCACCGCGAGCAGGCTCCCGCACGTCAACAGGGTCGACGTGAAAGGCACCGACGACAGGGGCAACGAGGCGGAGGCGTATGACACGGCGACGGTGGAGTTCACCCCTGTGGCACCCGAGATCTCGGTCGTGAAGAGCTCCGACGCCCCCGAAGGCGGGGTCTTGGCGGGCAGCGAGGTCACGTACACCTACGTCGTCACGAACACCGGCCGGGTCACGCTCTACGGCGTCGTCGCCACCGACGACAAGCTCGGCGTGGTAGGCGAGGCCGAGACGCTTGCTCCTGGCGAGTAGGTCACCTTCACGGCGACAACTGTGCTCGAGGACGCCACGACCAACGTCGTCGTCGCCACCGGCACCGACAGGGGCGGCAACGAGGTGAGCGCCGAGGACACGGTGACCGTCGAGACATACCTCCCCTTCGTGGAGGAGCCCGACCCCGAGATCTCGGTTGTGAAGACGGTCGACAGGCCTGAGGCCGTCGAGCCGGGCGGGGTCTTTAACTACACGGTCGTTGTGACCAACACCGGCAGCAGTACGGTTACGCTCACAAGCGTCGTGGACGACAAGTTCGGCACGGTCTACGAGGGCGAAGGCATTGTCTTGCGTCCGGGCGAGTCGCGCCAGTTCAACTTCCAGATGACCCACAAAGCGGAAGGCGAGTACAAGAACACGGTGGTCGCCACCGCCGTCGACGCCCACGGCGGGGAGGCGACCGCCTCCGACAGCGCGAGGGTCGTCGTGCGCAAGAGCGGCATCTCGGTCGTGAAGAGCTCCGATGCCCCTGAAGGCGGGGTCTTGGCAGGCAGCGAGGTCACGTACACCTACGTCGTCACGAACACCGGCCAGGTCACGCTCTACGACATCGTCGCCACCGACGACAAGCTCGGCGTGGTAGGCGAGGCCGCGACGCTTGCTCCTGGCGAGTCGGTCACCTTCACGGTGACAACTGTGCTTGACGAGACTACAACCAACGTCGTTGTTGTTACTGGCAAGGACAAGGATGGTAACCAGGTCAGAGGTGAGGACACGGTGACCGTCGAGACGTATCTGCCATATCACGAGAACGACCCGAAACCAAAGAAGCAAAATCCGCCATTCTTACCCTATACCGGTGGCACGATTGCAGCGCTCATTGCTGCCTCAACCGTAAGCATGCTCATTGGCGGGTACCTCTACAAGAAGTCCAAGGAGGATTGACGGGTCAGCGAGAGATCCAAGCTGGGCTGATAGGGCGAGAGATTCAAGAGATGGGCTGAAAAGATCCAGGCTGGGTTGATTGAGCCGATAAGCGAGCGAATGGAGGGGTGGAGCCGGAGTGCTCTGCCCCTCCCGAATGTCTGCCCTCTGTGTGCCAGATAGCCGAGTTATGTGATAATCCGGCGCAGTCCTCGGGTGCGACAGTAGCTTACCGGAGTGAGCAGAGGGAGTGATGGCATGTGCGATGACGGTCGGCAGGAGGTTCCTCTAGAAGAGGTCCTTGGGACTGTGCTTCAAGGTTATCAGATGTATTCTTTGAAGATGGTAGGGGACGGCTCCGAGTGCGCTTTTGAGACGTGCGGTGAGGCGGATGGTCGTGGTATCGGCTATGGGCTGCGCTTCTGCTCCGTCCCGCTGTTCAGCCGAAGGCACCTCCTTGATGCCCGTGATCGGCAGGACGACCGTCCACCGATAGGCCATCAACCGACAGGCCGCCCACGGGCAGACGTGGATCAGCCCGTGTGCGCCGTCGGGCCCCTTCAGCCACTGGAGCACCTGACCATCGCCCGCATCGAGCGCTTCTCGGACGAGGAGAGGCACCGCATCGGGGTCGACGAGTACTACCCCGGCCATGACGGGATCCGCATCCTCACCAACGAGCACTGGGAGCTTGACATCGTGTTCGGCGAGGCCCACGTCCGGCGCGAGGAATGGGTTGACGACGACGAGGAGGACGAGGGCCTTTAGCGTGGGCAGGTTCGCAGGCCAGCCCGTAACGACCCGGCAGGAGGCAGTCGAAGGAGTGGGTGCGCATGGCCTATGAGGTGCGGGAGCTTTTCTGGGAGAGGGCCCTTTTCGATGGGACGCTCCATGACGCGTGGATGAACCGGCTGGAGATGGGGCTTGACGGCTCGGAGTGCGTCATGTCGCTCGTCGACCCGCGCTCGGACAAGGACATCACCTACGAGCTGCGCTTCCGCTCCGTCCCGCTGTTCAGCCAAAGGAGCCTGCTCGGCATGCAGGGGCCTTGGGATCTCCAGGTGTTTTATACCAGCTCGGACCAAGGGGGCCTAGAGCCGCAGGAGCGTAGCTACAGCGGCATCGGGGACCCTTGGGCCTACAACAAATGGCCGACCTTCTTTTACGCTAACCAGGTCCCCGCAGAGGAGCAGCGGCGCATGGGGATGGACGAGCACTACCCCGACCACCATGCGGTCCGCATCGATGCCGAGGAGTGGACGATCGACATCGTGTTCCGCGAGCTTTACGTCACACGTCTCGAGTGGCTCGACGACAAGGCAGAGCTTGCCGCAAGGAGGCAGAAGCAGGAAGAGGAGGAGGCGGAGGCAAGGCGCGTGCTCGCCCCCCTGATCCAAGACGTCCAGGACGCAGGGTTCCCCCAGGTGGGGTCGTTCGCAGACATCGTGGACCCCCGCTTTGACCACACGCCGCTTTTGCCGCTTTTGCTCGACCATGTCAAGCGGGACTACCCGCTTCCTTACAAAGCAGGCATCGTCTGGCTGCTTGGGACAAAGAAAGCGCTCTTTGCCTGGGACGACCTCCTGGGGCTGTACAAAGCGTCCGGCTCAGATCGTGACGGGTGGTTTGCTGGCTATCTCGTGCACGTGCTTGTCTTGATGGCAGACGAGGGACATGCTCCAGCACTCGTCGAGCTGATGGAGGACAAAGACAACAGGCGATGGCTCTGGCTTACCTGCAAAACGATCATGAGGTATGTCCCCGAGGCACCCCGGCTCTTCGAGAAATGGCTGGATGACCCGGATCAGAGTTTTGTCTGGGAGGCCAGGGGATGCCTTTACCGCCATCGCATATGGTCGGCTAAGCAGGCGAGGCGAGCGTGAGGCGTGATGCACGCAGCTGATGTGATGCACGCAGGACGAGCGTGCGGCGATGCCTCAGCCCTTTTCAAATAACAGCTTGATGAGCGCGATACATACGTGCGCGAACTGTCGGCCTCGGTGGACGAAACCGGCGAGGTCGCGTCCCGTTGCGGCGTGTGTCATCATCGTCGGGACCTCGGCGACTGTGAGGCCTGCGCGCAGGGCGCGCACACTCAAGGCGACCTCGACCCCGTAGCCGCTCGCAAACGGTCGGACGGTCTCAAGGCACTCTGAGGTCATAGCGCGCTGGCCGGACAGCGGTGCCTCGGCAAGGAAACCGCCGCCTAAGCGTGCGATGCCAAAGCGCGCAAGCCCCTTCACGAGCCCGAAGCCGGCCTTGTTGACAGGCCGAGGGAAGGTGGCGACCGTCATGTCGGCCTTGCCTGCGAGGAGCGGAGCAAGCAGCAGCCCGCCCTGGGTGGCGGTCTCGCCGAGGTCGCCATCGAGCAGCAGGATGATGTCAGCGTCGGCGACACGTGCCGCACCGGCCTCGAGCGCCGCGCCCTTGCCGACGTTGAAGGCGAGCCGGACGCATTTTGCACCGGCTGCGGCGGCGATATCGGCGGTGCCATCACGCGATCCGTCATCGACAACGCACACGCGTGTCACGCCCGCGATACCGGCTGCTGCGGTGACGGTGGCTCCTATGCGCTCGGCCTCCTCATGGGCCGGGATGAGGACCGCTATGTCCATGTTTACGGGCGCTTCTTTGAAAGCAGGCGTTTTCCCATGACTGCCACCGAGCGCACTTCCTCGACACCGAGGATCGCGCCGATGCCGAGTGCAACAGCAAAACACATGGCGCCGCCACTTCCAGCGGCGAGCAGGGAGCCGGTGACGCCGGCTGCGAGCGGCTCGGCAAAAAGCGCGATGCCATATGCGGCTGCTCCGCCGCATAAAGAGGCCACCGACATCTTCACAAATGTGGCTACCACCGAGCGAAGGTCGAAGGCACCGATTTTTTTCCGCAGCAGAGCGACAAGTGCGATCAGCATGGATACATAGAATATGGCATCGGCTATCGGGATGCCGTTGATCCCGAGGCCAGGCCATGCGCCGAACCCGGTTGTAAGCGCCCAATAAAGCGCGACTTGCACCACGGTCATCACTAGGTTGACCAGCGCCGGTGTCAACGTGTCTTTGAGGGAGTAAAACGCTCGGAGCACGAACATCATCGCCGCGTAGAAGATGAGGGTCACGCTCCAGAACCGGAGTGCCGAAGAGACCGGCGCGACTGCCTCGGCACTGAAGGCACCTGCGCGGTAGAGCGAGACCAGCGGTCGGGCGAGCACGGCGAGCGCGGCGGCCGATGGCAGGATGAGCACGCCGGTCGTGCGCAGCCCGTGCGAGAGATGCTGCTTGAACTCGGCCATATCGTGCTTGCCGGCCGACTCGGAAAGCTCGGTGAAGACCGCGGTTGCGAGCGCGACCGCAAGGATCCCGTACGGAAGCTGGTAGAAGTTCCATGCGTACATGACGATGGACGGCCCGTTCTCAGAGACCGCGAAGGCCGAGGCGTTCCTGAAGGAGACTGCCACCAGGTTTGTGATCACGTATAAAACCGCCGGAAGCGCAAGCGTGAGCATGCGGCGGACGCGTGGGTCTGAGAGCCCGAGTTCGGGATAGTAGCGCATCCCGGAGCGTATGATGTCAGGTGTCATTGCGGCAAACATCGCAACAACGCCCGCAGTCGTTCCCGCGGCAAGAAGGAGAAGCCCGGTGTTCGAGCCTGCCCCGATGGCGGCGGCTCCAAGCATGGTGGCGATGACCACCAGGTTGTTAAAGACCGGGCCGAGCGCTGTCCACAAGAACCGCCGCTGGGCGTTGAGCAGCCCCTGGACGATCATCCCGCCGCCGTAGATCACTACTTGGATCGCAAAGATGCGGAAAAAGAAGTTTGCCATATCTCGGACACCTGCCGAGCCCTCAGGGGGCAGGCGGAAGGTCTGGGTCCACACGAACGGCTGGGGGAGCACGATGCCGATAACGGCGACCACTCCAAGGGCGAGGACCGAAAGGTTGAGCACGTGGCTTGCGAACCGCCAGGCCGCATCCTCGCCCTCCTGGGTCTTCACTTCCAGGTAGGTCGGAATGAAAAGTGCGGACAGGATCCCCCCGGCGACCAGCTCGAAGATCATGTTGGGGATGTTGTTCGCGACGTTATAAGAGGCGGCAAGCGCAGTTGCGCCGAGCGCATAGGCTGTTGCCCACGTGCGGATGAACCCGGTTACACGCGAAAGGGTGGTCGCCACCGACATGGTGGCGGTCGAGCGGGCGATCGAAGGCTTGCTGATCTCGGTGCTCCTCTCCGCTGCTGGCTTTCGGTGCGGTTGCTACCGGTTATGCCGGTTATGCCTCGTAGTCTGTTACTACCTGCTGTGCCTGACATCTGACATAAGTGTAGCGAATAAAGGGAAGTGTGCGCTTCCGCCCGGCTCAAGGTGGTCCTCATGTTGTCCGTATGGCAGCAGGCATCGGTCTCGATTCTCGGGGAGTCGTCGCGGTGCACGGCTCATGTTGCCAGCATGGCAGCAGGCATCGGCCTCGATACTGGCTGATGGAGAGTGCCGAAAATGTGGGATTCAGAACATTTATATCTATGGAAAAGTGTCAATTGAGATGATCCGGCAGCTGTTTGGAGGCTCAATTTGAAACGGAAGATCTATCGAGACCTGCTTGACTGGAAAAATAATGGAGCAAGCAAGCCTCTTCTTGTCACTGGAGCGCGGCAGGTTGGCAAAACATACATCATCGAGAGTTTCTGCCAGTCCGAGTTCAGCAATTATCTGGAGTTCAACCTGCTCGACCGGGCAGACATCGTCAGCCTTTTTAAAGAGGCTATCAACACGCAAGAAAAGATCGACCGGCTGGAACTATTGGTTGGGCACAAGATCGATTTTGAGAACACGGTCATCTTCTTCGATGAAGTACAGGTCTCAGAAGAGGTTATCGCGGCCTGCAAGTTTTTCGCGGAATCGAAGGTGGCCTACAAGATTATCTGTGCCGGATCACTGCTGGGAGTAAAGATCAACCGTTTCACCCAGTCATTTCCCGTCGGCAAGGTGCGTATGCTCTCGATGTTTCCTCTTGATTTTGAGGAATTCCTTTGGGCGAACGGGCACAGGCTCCTGGTTGACCAAATAAAAGCATGCTTTTCAGAAGACAGGCAAATGGCTTCTGCCCTTCATGAGAGACTTCTGAGACTCTATCGGCAGTATCTCTACATTGGCGGCATGCCCGAAGCGGTGATGGATTTTGTCGGCAAGGACAAAGACGTTCTTTTGTTTGACACAAAGATCCTCGACGACATCAGGATCGCATACATCAGTGACATGGGCCGCTATGCCAAAAGCCCATTGGAAAGCACGCGGATCGAAGCGGTCTATAGCTCGGTGTCTGGTCAGCTGTTGAACGTCAGCAAAAAATTCATGTATTCAAAAGTACGAAAGGGGAGCCGGAGCAGGGACTATGCGTCACCTTTGGAATGGCTGGTGTCGAGCGGGATGCTTTACCGGTCAGCAATGGTCGAAAAACCCCTCATGCCGCTCAAAAGCTATGAGAAAGAGGGCTTCTTCAAGCTCTACCTGAGCGATCCCGGCTTACTTTGCAACGCACTTGGCATCCGTCCTTCCGCGATCATGCTGGATCAGGATTTCACATACAAGGGTGTTCTTGCAGAGAACTACGTCGCTGGGCAACTTGTTGCCGCCGGCCATAGGCTTTGCTATTGGAGGAGCGAGAATACCGCAGAGATCGATTTCCTTCTTTCCCGCGACGAAGGGATCATTCCCTTTGAGGTCAAGGCGGGCAAGCGAGTCGGCTCACCTAGCTTGCGGGCATATCAGGAGAAGTTCGCGCCTCCCTTTGCGATACGGCTGAGCACCAAGAACTTTGCATTCAGTACAGGCATCAAAGCAGTGCCTCTCTATGCAACGTTTTGCCTCTAAGAGGAGAGGTAGCGGCAGGGTGCACTGCGGCTGATGACCGCTGCTACCAGAATCCATTGTTGATGGCCGCTCCTCCCTAAATCCACTCCATCGCCACACCGTTGTCACGCGAAATGCACATGCTATCAGGTATCATATGACTGGATGAGAAAAACACCCGTCACAATCGCGTTGTGCGGTGCGCTGCTTGCGGCGTGCGGTGTCGGTGTCCCTGCCGCGCTTACGCCTGCTGCTACCGCTGCGCCTGTTCCCCCTGCGATCCGAGCCGTCCCCGCTGCCGCTCCTGCCACACTTGCCGCTTCTGTCGCTACAACCGCATCCGCATCCGCCACCGCTGCCCCTGCCGCAGGCCAGCCAGGGCGCGTCGTCCTCATCCTTGCCCCGTACCTCGGCTGGGACGACATCACCCCGACCTCGACGCCTGTCATCTGGTCGCTCGCCGAGACGGGCGCAGTCGGTGCGACTAACATGCGCAGCAGGGCGAGGCAGGCGGGGGAGAAGGGGTCGCCCACTGAGAGCGCGCTCTCGATCTCGGCGGGCTCATGGGCGGTCCAGCACTCGACGGCTTCTGCTGCGTTCTCGGCAAGCGAGCGCTATGAGGTCGGTACCGCTGCCGAGGCGTTCCAACGCACCACCGGAGAGGAGGCCGGGGACAACAAGATAGTCTTTCTTGGCATGCCGATGACGCAGCGCTTAAACGATAAGCGTGCGTTCGGAGCCTCTTTGGGGACGCTCGGCCAGGCGGTGGTAGACGCGGGGGGGGTGACCGCCGCAATCGGGAATGCCGATGTCGGCTATGTGACCAGCGAGCAGCGGAAGGTGCGGCCTGCTGCGCTTGCGGCGATGGACAGCGCCGGGCTGGTGATGGCCGGCGACATCTCGGCGGGCCTGCTTCACAAGAACCCGGATGCCCCATTTGGCATCGAGACCGATCTTGAGAGGTTCGAACTGGAGCTCAAAAACGTTGCTGAGGTGCTGTCGCAGTCAAATGGGCCAGGGCTTGTCGTCCTTGATGTCGGCGATCTCTATCGGGCGATGTGGTTTCGCAGTCAAGTTGCCGAGTCGATCTACGAGGACCATCATGCGCGGGCGCTTACCTCGCTCGACAAGGTGGCGGGGCTCGCACGTCGAGAGTTCCCTGATGCGACCGTGATAGTAGTATCGCAGTCGTTGGTTGATCCTGAGGCGGGTAGCATTGAGGGGCTTGGGCCGATCATCGTTTCCGGCGAGGGCTTCTCGGGCTATGTGACCTCGAACTCGACGCAGCGGGCGGGGCTTGTCACGAACCTTGACGTGACCGCCACGGTGCTTGATGTCTTTGGCCTGCAGCGACCGGTGCAGGTGCTTGGCAGCCCGATGCGTGTCGACCGGTCCTCGGCGGTCCTGCCGGATCGGATAGACGTACTCAGCCAGATGAATGACGCTGCGCTTGCCGTTGACACGGCGAAGCCTGGGGTTGTGAGCATATTCGTTGCGAGCACGGTCCTTGCGCTGGCGCTTTCGGCGCTTGCGCTGTTGCGCTCCGATGCCTGGGGCGATCGCCTGTGGACTGGGTGGACGACGGCGCTCAAAGCCGTCCTCTTGTTTTTACTTGCGGTACCGGTCTCCTCCTGGGTCATGTTCATAATCGTCCCAAGGCCAAGGGCCCCTGAAGTGGCGGTGGCAGCACTGCTCGGGGTCTCCGCCGTCGTTTGGTGCGGCCTGTTGTTGCTGTGGCGCACCACCTCTATGCGTATTCCGGTTGCTGCAGCCTGTCTTGCCACCGTAGCGGTACTCGCTGTCGACCAGGTTTTTGGCGCGCCGGCCTCGTTCACCAACTTCTTTGGATACTCGCCCCTTCTGGGTGCCCGTTTTTATGGCATGGGCAATGAGGCGGCTGCGATAATGTTTGGCGCGGCGGTCGTCGGTTTTGCGATGCTTGTCGATGAATGGCCGGATACGAAGGCGGCACGCCTTGCCAAGCGCATCGGTCTTCCGTTGCTCGGCATCCTCGTTGTCGTCTCCGCAGCGGCCCCGTTTCTCGGGGCGAACGTCGCGGTAGCAGCTTGGGGGCTTGTAGGCTTTGGCCTTGCGTATATGCTGATGAACGGTCGGCGGTTCTCCTGGAGACTCCTTGTCGGGCTGTTTTTTGCCGTTGCAGCTGTGATCATGGTCTTTGCGGCCATTGACATCTTTGGAAGTGGGGCGCAAACGCACCTGGGGCGTGCGATCCTAAGCGCGGTCGATGGTGGCTTTGACGAGCTCTGGACCATAGTCACACGCAAAGCCGAGATGAACATACGTGTCCTCACGCGGACGAACTGGTCATACATCCTTATCGCGACACTGGCGTTCCTTTGCCTAATGCGCTGGCGTCCACGGGGCGATTTTGCGGACACGCTTGCCGATAACCCTGCGTTCTCCCACGCGATCACCGTCCTGCTCGTTGCGGGTGCCGTTGCGTACTTTACCGAGGACTCGGGCATCGTTATCCCGGCGCTTGAGTTCTTCTATCTTGGAGTGGGGATCGCGTGGCTGATGTTGTTGCGCCAGGGTCGCATGAGACATCTCGCCAGCCAGGATCAGATGAGAATCGAGGATACCTTTTGAGTGGCTTACCTAACGACATGCTGAGTGGCCTGCTGAGCGGCTTGTTTGACATTGCGCTCGCACTGGTGCTGGGCGTGATGTTTCCCATGGCCGGGATGGCCGCCCTCGTCAAATCGCTTCGAACCAGGCCGACCGAGGAGAACTATCGTGGCCGACCGGTCTTTGCGGGGCTCGGGATCGTGTGGGTTCTTTGGGCGGGCGGGGCGTTTCTTGCGAACACCCTTTGCGGGCTGGTGGGGCGAGGGTTGCCGAGCATGCTGCTCGTCCTTGCGTTTCCCGGGCTGTTTGCGGTCGTGGTCTTTGCACTTGGGCTTATCGACGACGTGTATGGGGTCGACGACGAGAAGGGGTTCCGCGGCCACCTGGGGGCGATCCTCGAGGGGCGCATGACAACCGGTGGGTTGAAGCTCTTAGGCATCTCGTTCGCCTCATATGTGATGGCCCTTGTTGTTTTGCAGTCCATCCGCGGGGAGACCGGGCTGATGCCCTATCTTGCAGCTATTCCGGCTGGCATGGTCATTGCGCTCTCTGCCAACTTTGTGAACCTGTGCGATTTGAGGCCCGGGAGGGCGCTCAAAGTCTATCTGCTTGTTGCATTCTTTGGCGTATTAAGCACGGTGCTGGCGTTTGGGATCGCATCGCAGTTCCGTGGCCTCAGTCCCAGGTTCTGGGCGGATGTGGTTGCCCTTACCATGTTTGCGATAGGGCCTGTCCTGGCCGTTTGGCGCTACGATCTTGGCGAGCGTGGCATGCTGGGCGACGCTGGTTCCAATGCCGCCGGCGCAGTGGCGGGGATGCTTTTGGTCATCGGTCTGCCTCTCTGGGCGACGATTGTCCTTGCGGTGCTTTTGCTCGTGCTTAACGTGTTGAGCGAACGGGTCTCATTCTCGCAGGTGATTGAGAACACACCTCTTCTTGATCGTATCGACCAAACGGGAAGGGCCCTGCGCAAAAAGTAGTATCTTGGATGTGTGCATGGACGTGTGCATGGACGTGTGGAATTGACAGGCGGTCTTACTTCAAGGCAGAGGGCGGCGAAGGCTCAATGACCAAGCATATCTTTGTTACCGGCGGTGTTGTCTCCTCACTCGGGAAAGGCATAACAGCGGCCTCTCTCGGCAGGCTCCTTAAGTCTCGGGGCCTCACAGTGACCATTCAAAAACTCGACCCGTACCTCAACGTCGATCCGGGTACGATGAGCCCGTTCCAGCACGGGGAGGTCTTTGTCACCGACGACGGTGGGGAGACCGACCTCGACCTCGGCCACTATGAGCGGTTTATCGACGAGTCGCTCTCGAAGGACTCCAATGTCACCGCAGGCTTCATCTACCAGACGCTTATCGGGCGTGAGCGGCGCGGGGACTTCCTGGGCGGGACCGTGCAGGTCATCCCGCATGTCACCAATGAGATCAAAGAGCGTATCAACCGGCTTGCCGAGCAGACCGAGCCGGATGTGATCATCACCGAGGTGGGCGGTACCGTCGGCGACATCGAGTCGTTGCCGTTCTTAGAGGCGATCCGCCAGATGCGCAAGGACAAGGGCAGGGACAACGTCTGCTACATCCACGTGACGCTCGTTCCGTATATCGCTGCCTCAAGCGAGCTCAAGACAAAGCCCACGCAGCATTCGGTCAAGGAGCTGCGCTCGATAGGGATCACCCCCGATTTTATCGTCTGCCGCTGCGACAGGCCCATTGATGCCTCCATCCGTCGGAAGATCGCCCTGTTCTGCGATGTCGATACCAAGGCGGTTGTCTCTGCCATGGACGCACGGTCGATCTATGAGGTGCCCGACAACCTCCGGGCACAGCAGTTCGACGAGATGGTCATCGGCAGGCTCCAGCTTGAGTGCGGCCCTCCTGATATGACGCAGTGGGACGCCTTTGTGGCGCACTCGGTCGCGCTGCCTGACGAGGTGAACATCGGGCTGGTAGGCAAGTATGTGCAGCTACCGGATGCGTATCTCTCGGTGAACGAGGCCCTTGACCACGCGGGGATATTCCATAACCACAAGGTCAGGGTCCAATGGGTCGATGCCGAGTCGATCACCCCCGAAGAGGTCGATCAGGTCCTTTCCGTCATGGACGGGATACTCGTTCCCGGGGGGTTTGGCATACGCGGGATCGAGGGGAAGATACGCGCCGCCCGTTATGCGCGGGAAAAAAAGGTCCCGTACTTTGGGATATGCCTGGGGATGCAGGTCGCCGTTGCCGAGTTCGCACGCCACATGGCGGGGCTTGAGGGGGCGAACTCCAGCGAGTTCGACCTCGGCACAGAGCACGCTGTCATCGATCTCATGGGGGATCAGCACGACCTTGCCGAGATGGGCGGCACCATGCGGCTCGGCGCGTATCCCTGCCGTGTGACCGAGGGGACAAAGGGCTGGGCGGCATATGGCGAAGAGGTGATCTACGAGCGGCATCGGCATCGCTACGAGGTGAACAACGCCTATCGGGAGCGCCTTGTAGAGGCGGGGCTCGTTATAAGCGGGCTCTCGCCGGATGGTCGGCTGGTCGAGATGATAGAGATCGACGACCATCCATGGTTTATCGGCAACCAGGGCCACCCCGAGTTCAAAAGCCGCCCGACGCGGCCCGCCCCGCTGTTCCGCGATTTCGTGGGCGCGGCGGTGGCGTTCAAAAACGAGCGAGGAACAGCTTGATGCCGTCTGTCCAGGGAGTGATGCTGTCTGTCCAGGCAGACAGGCTGCTTGGAGCTTTTTTAGACCTTGTGCGTATCGATAGTCCCTCGGGAGAGGAGGCAAAAGCCGCCGCCTGGTGTGCCGAGGCGCTTGCGGCGACCGGCTGCACCGTCCGGTTTGACGATGCCGCTGCAGGAACGGGCTCGGACACCGGCAACCTTATCGCCGAGCTTGCGGGGTCGCTTCCCGGGGTGCTTGTCCTCGCTGCGCACCTTGACACCGTCATGCCCGGTCGTGGGATCGAGCCTGTGGTGGAGGATGGCGTCGTCTTCTCGGCGGGGGAGACCGTTTTGGGTGCCGATGACAAAGCGGGGCTTGCTGTGGCGATCGAGTGCGTTCGGTGTTTAAGCGAGTCCGGCCAGCCGCACCCGACCGTCCGCTGTGTTTTCACGGTGCAGGAGGAGACCGGCCTTAAGGGGGCGAAAGCGCTTGCGCCGGAGGATGTCGCAGGCAGCCTGTGCCTTGTGCTCGATGCGGCCGGGCCTCTCGGCGGGGTGGTTATCGGCGCGCCGACCCACTATACCTTCAGGGCCCGGTTCACTGGCCGAGCAGCCCATGCCGGAGTGGCGCCCGAAGAGGGGATATCCGCCATCTTGATGGCGTCTGATGCCATTGCGCGCATGCGCCAGAGTCGGATCGATGAGAGGACGACGGCGAACGTCGGCACGATCACCGGTGGAGTGGCCGACAATGTGGTGCCCGCGTCTGCCGAGGTCACCGGCGAGTGCAGGTCGCTTGACCGCTCAGCCGTCGATAGGTTGCAGCAGGAGATGGATGCGGCGATGCACGCGGCGGCTCGGCGGGCCCAAGGAGAGGCGCACGTCGATTGGAGGATCGAGTACGAGGGCTTCGAGGTCGCCGAGGACGCGCAGGCCGTCCGGTGGGTAGAAGCCGCCTGCGCAGATGTCGGGGTTGAGATGCGCCTGCTCAAGACCGGGGGCGGCAGCGATGCGAACGTCTTTTCAAAGCTCGGTGTCCCTACGTTGGCGCTTGCTTGCGGGATGGAGGGCGTGCACGGGACAGGCGAGCACATTGCCGTTGCCGATATGGTTGCGCTCGCGACGCTTTGCATAGCTGCGGCGCGTCAGGTGGCTGAAGGGTGAGGCTTGTCTGGGGCACGGTGCTCGCGGTCACCGGTGGGCGTGCGGGTATCCAGCATCTGCGTGTTGCAGTCGATGTCGGCGGGCACGCTGCCGTTTGCTACAGCCAGCTCACGGGGGTTTGCTCGGCAGGCGACCGTGTCCTGCTCAACACGACCGCGGTCGACCTTGCGCTCGGCACGGGTGGCGTGCACTTCGTCGTGACCCGAGTGCCAGGCGCAAGCAGCACGCACGACGCAGGCTCGGCGTGTCTGAAAGAGGAGCAGCCGCAGGGGGATGTGTTGGCGGATCCCAGCGGTGGCCACATCATGAAGCTTCGCTATACCCCGCTGCAGCGCGATGTCGTCTCGGTTGAAGCGCCCGAGTCGCCTCACCACGAGGCTATGGCCCGGGCGGTCTCGGCGGACGGGCTTCCGGTCGTCTGCTGTGGCCTGCACAGCCAGGTCCCGCTCGTGGCAGCTGCGGTCAAGCGGGCGGATCCAGCCCTGCGGGTCGTATACTGCATGACGGATCAGGCTGCGCTTGCCCTGGCGTTCTCAGAGATCGTCGCCTCGGCGCTTGAGGCCGGCCTGATCGACGCTACGGTTACGTGCGGGCAGGCTTTTGGTGGAGGGATCGAAGCGGTCACAACGCACTCCGGCCTGTTGGCAGCCCGCCATGTGCTTGCCGCGGACGTGGCGATCGTAGCGATCGGGCCGGGGGTGGTCGGGACAGCGACGCCATTCGGCCATGGCGGGGTTGCCCAGGGAGAGGCGATCAATGCCGCCGCGAGCGTCTCTGGCCTGCCGATCGCCTGTCTGCGGCTGTCGTTTGCCGATACCCGCGAGCGGCACCGGGGCGTGAGCCACCATACGCTCACGGCGCTCACGCGTGTTGCGATGGCCCATGCGATCGTCGCCGTCCCTTCGCTTGAGGAGGAACAGTCCCGTGCCGTTTACGCGGCTCTTCTCGGCGAGGATATCCCGGCAAGCCACGAGATCGTGGCCTCGGCAGAGGGCACGATCACGCCGCCGCCGCTTCATGGGCTTACGGTCACCACGATGGGGCGGGGGCCAGACCAGAACCCGGCGTTCTTCTCGGCAGCGTTTGCTGCAGGCGATGTTGCATCAAGGTTGGCACTCGGCACCCTTGACTGACTCTTTGCGGGGTTCGATACTGCAAGGGTATCGTGCAAATTGCATGTTTATGCGTTACCGGTGCCGCTCATAGAAGGGGAGGAGTAGCTCGTGATCATCGGAGTACCCAAGGAGATCAAGAACAACGAGTTTCGTGTGGGCATGACGCCCGGCGGAGTCAAGGAGTTCGTTGCCCATGGCCATCAGGTGCTTGTCGAGGCCTCCGCAGGCGCAGGCTCCTCGTTCACGGACGCCGAGTACGCGACGGTCGGGGCTGAGCTGTTGTCAAGTGCCGAGGAGGTATTCGCACGCGCCGATATGATTGTGAAGGTCAAGGAGCCGCAAGCGCCAGAGATCGCCATGTTGCGCGAGGGACAGATCCTGTACACGTACCTCCACCTGGCACCAGACCTTCCGCAGACCGAGGGTCTTCTGTCCTCTGGCGTGATCGGCATCGCATACGAGACGGTCGAGTTGCCCGACCGCACACTGCCCCTGCTGGCCCCGATGTCAGAGGTTGCCGGTCGCATGGCTGCCCAGGTCGGGGCAGCATATCTTCAGAAGCCCAACGGAGGGTGTGGGGCGTTGATGGGCGGTATCCCGGGCGTATTGCCGGCGAAGGTGATCGTGCTCGGCGCTGGAGTCGTAGGGACAAACGCCGCGTACGTCGCTATGGGAATGGGTGCCGATGTTACGGTCATGGATGTCAGCCTTGAGCGCCTACGCCACCTTGATGAGATATGGGGCAACCGGATCCGCACGTGTTATTCCAGCCGCCATAACATCGAGGAGATGCTCTTCAACGTCGACCTGGTGATCGGTGCCGTGCTGCTGCCGGGCGCAAAGACGCCGTGGCTCATCACAAGGGAGATGCTTCCCGGCATGAAGCCGGGTGCGGTTGTTGTCGATGTCTCGGTGGACCAGGGTGGCTGCATCGAGACCACGAAGCCAACGACGCATGCCGACCCGGTGTATTTCGTCGAGGAAGTCTTGCACTACGGGGTCGCAAACATGCCTGGCGCGGTTCCAAAGACGTCAACGCTTGGGCTCACGAATGCAACGCTGCGCCACGGCCTTGCGCTTGCCGATAAGGGCTGGAAGCAGGCGGCAATAGACGATGCGGCGCTTGCCAAGGGCATCAATGTGCTTGAGGGCAAGCTGGTCTATGAGCCGGTAGCCGAGGCGCATGGAATGGAGTACACGCCCCTGGAGCCCCTGCTTGGGCTGTGAGGCCGCCCTGGGTTGTGAGATCGGCAATCGACGACTACCTCGCCTATCTTGCCATAGAGCGTGGTGCGTCAAACAACACAATAAAGGCTTATGGGCGCGATCTTTCCGAGTACGCGGGCTTTCTCGGCGAGCGCGGCCTGTTCGAGCCTGACCGCATCCTGCGCGAGGATGTCACGGCGTTTGTTGCGACCCTCAGGGAAAGGGAGCTTGCCCCCTCGTCGGTCGAGCGGAAGGTAGCGGCGGTCAAGGGGTTCCACAAGTTCCTTGTGCGCGAGGGGCTGACCGACAACCACCCGACCTCTCGGCTGCCGCTTCCTAAGACCCCGGATCGGCTGCCTGATGTGATCTCGATCGCCGAGGCGGACGAGCTGCTGTCCCAGCCCTTCGCGGATGGGCCGCTCGGCATGCGCGACCGGGCGATCCTCGAGGTGCTGTATGGCTGTGGGCTACGGGTGAGTGAGCTCATCGGGATCGATTGCGCAGATATCGATGCCGAGAAGGGCTCCTTGCGCGTTATGGGGAAGGGCGACAAGGAGCGCGTGGTCCCGATCGGCGGGATGGCTGCCCATGCGATGCAGGCATACCTCTCCTCGGCGAGGTCTTTGCTGCGCGTCAAGCGCACTGTTGCGACCTCTTCTGCGGTTTTTTTGAATGTCCGAGGCGGGCGGTTGTCTCGGCAGGCGATTTTCCGGATAGTCCGCACGTACGGTGGGCGTGTCGGCCTTGACGGCCTTCATCCGCACACCTTGCGGCACTCGTTTGCGACCCACCTGCTTGAGGGAGGGGCCGACTTGCGGGTGCTGCAGGAGCTGCTGGGCCATGCGGATATCGTCACGACGCAGGTGTACACCCATGTCGACCGTGCGCACATCCGCGAGGAGTACCTGAGCACACATCCGCGTGCCCGCATGCGGTGACTTGCAGGAGGTAGGTGAGGGCTTATGGCGAGGGGCATACAGCTTAAGGATGTTGCTTCGGCTGCCGGGTGGTCGCTTTCATGGGCGGCTGGCGTGGGTCTGGGCGTTGTAGCAGGCGCGTTTCTCACGGTAACCAGCGGCGAGGCGGCTCCTGGGGCGGCATCGCTTGGCGGGCTGGGGCTGCTCAAGTTGCCGCTTGCGGCAGCGGCAGCGGCTTTCGCGGTTCTGTTTGTGGCCAAGCTCGTCGTGTCGGTCTTCCGTAGGAAGGAATGACGCGCTATTCTGCCTGGGGTTAGGTGCCAGGCTGATGTTTCGAGCTTAAGCGTTGCCCAAGTGCCTTGGGCACTACAAAGGCTGAGAACCAAGGGTGCAACCGAAGGAGGGCGAGGGCTAACATGTCTATAAAAGAAGTCGCAGAAACCGCTCTAACAGCGGTAGGAGCAGTAGAGAACCCAGCTCTGATGCTCACGGCGATCCCCCTATGCCTGTCGTTGGCTCACTTTGGAAGGATGCGCCACTCTGCTCGGCGCATACGCGACACGGACTTTGCGGATCCGGCAGAGCGTGACTCGGCGGTCAAATCGTGGATAAGGACATACGCCAAAGGGCGGACGATCCTCGATTACGCATTCGGCATGGTACTTCTTGCCTGTTGCTGAGGGTCGCATGATGGGAATGGGATCGTATCCTTCATTCTCGGCGTTGTGGTTATAGGTCTCATGACGGAAGTCCGTCACCGTGCGCACGGGCGGGCGAATGATTATGCGAGCCTGTTTATTGGCGGGGATCCGAGGGTGCTCGTTGACCACAGTTGGCAGCATACTGACAAGTAGCCAGAAAAGCCGAGGCGAGGGGAGGGGGCGATGTGCAGTCCGCTCCCCTCGTTGGCGTTTTATGCAGGTGGATGCTGGGCGGCTCCAGCCTTTTCGCCGTCAGCCTGTGCGCCATCAGCTTGCTCCAGGGTCACCGCCAGCGCCATCGCCCGTTTTGCTCGGCGTCTTCTGAGGACGGTGCGGATCAATAGCCAAGCGAGCAACCCGATTGTGATCAGCGGGGTGAGGGAGATAAGCAGGGTGATAAGGACCTTCATGATCGATGCTGCCCCCTGAAGGCCTATGGCGATCGCATCGATAAAGCCCCATCCGCTATCGTTAGGACGGATGATGCCGCCGGGCTTCGAGAGATGAACCCTAATGGTTGCGCGCTCCACCTGGCGGTCAAGGTAGTTGATCCGCGCCTGCATGGACTCGATCTCACCACGTACCCGTGTAAGCTCGCGCTCTATCTCAAGCAGATCGGAGATCTTGCCCGCCTTGTCGAAGAAGCTGAGAAGCCGGGTCTCCTCGGCTTTAAGGTTGCGGATCCTTGCCGAGGTGTCCACGTACTCCTCGCTCACGTCATCTGCGGAGGTATCCCAAGAGACGACTGTGCCCAGCTTAAAGAGGTCTGAGGTGAGGGCATCGAGCTTTGCTTGAGGCACCCGCAAGGTCACATGCGCATCATCCAAGCTCTGTCGAGCCTCTGCGCCCTGGCTGCTTGCGCCCGTGTTTTTGGCTTGAAGCTCGGTGATCTCGGCATCATGGGCCTTTGCGGTATTTTGCAGCCGCTCAAGGGCTTCGTCGACGTTTTTGACCTCAAGGCCAAGGGATGCGACGCGGATCATCATCGACTCTGTGCGGGGTGCATCCTGTGGCGCGCTGCCAGCTGTCGACTTCTCAGCGGATGCCTGATCCGAAGCGCTCGCGAAACTCTGTGGCGCGATTTCTGATAGGGCCTGCTGGTTTGCATTGCCATCGCCAGGCAGGTAGTCGGTGTCAGTTGTGATCGCTCGGACAGTATCCTCGAATGGTTCTTGGGAACTGCATCCGGACAGGAGCGCGGCGGCCAGGATGGATGCAATCACCGCACCTACGACCATGAGGTGAGACCATCTCTGCTTTCGGGCAAGCATGGGATCCTCCATTCGTTGTCGATCACTGATGCGGAACTGTCGATTCACTGATACGGGGTCATGGGGTGCAGGGTCGTGTTGTCTAGGGCGGCGGTGCGGACTGTGGCGCGAACGCGAAACACCCCCAGCCCAAACTGACTGAGGGTGCCGACATAGCAAAAAACAAGGCTGCATTTGCGCCTGGTTGCTGCAGGGTACTGCGCTTGCTGCGGATTACTGCGTTTACAGCGGCTACGCGTTGTCCTCGTGCTTTTTCAACTGCTTGGCTGCGTAAACCCCAAGAGCGATGCCAAGCGCTGCGACCACGAAGAAAGCAAGTGCGAGTGTCCACGCGATAGACGCTGCCCAATTGTACGTCATGCGGTCGTTCCCCTCCGGTTGATGTGATAGTCAAGTCCAATTCTACCCCGATGACTTCGCTTACGGCAACCAAGCCTTTTTGCTCGGCAAATATCAGACGAACTAATGCGTTTTATGGTTCACCGCCCAGTCAATTGTGGAGAGGAATTCACATGTCGTGAGGCCCAGTGAACGGTCGACAGTGGCAAGCAGGTCACATGAAGTGTCATGAAGGGGAATAAAATCCCATAAAAGGGTTGCATCGTGGGATTTGGTGGGATAGACTTCGAACACGACTTCATACCTCGTAGTCGCTCGGTATAGGTTTGCGGAAAAGAAAGGGGGCATGTGACCGTGTTTCTCGGCGAGTACCAGCACACGTTGGACGCCAAGGGACGCGTTTCGCTGCCGTCCAAGTTCCGCAGCCAGATCGCTGGGCACGTCAAGGTCACCAAGGGGCTCAATGGGTGCCTTTATGTCTATACGGCCGATGAGTACGAGTCATTTGTCGGGAAGCTTGTCGAGGGCGACGATTTTAATGCGAGCAAACGTGAGCTGAGGCTCTTTTTCACATCCGGTACGCATGAGACCGAGCTTGACAAGCCCGGGCGCATTTCGTTGCCGGGGTATCTGAGGGACTACGCAAGGCTCGATAAGGACGTGGTTGTGATAGGTAACGGCAACCGCATCGAGATATGGGACTCGGTGGCATGGAGCGAGTACAACTCGGCCACGGTTTCCCGCGTAGAGGACCTTGCCCAGGAGCTGGCCAGCGCCGGTCTCCTGTAGAGGGTTGGCAGGGATTGAAGGTTGGCAGGGATTGAAAATGGAATACCGGCACACCCCAGTTTTGTTGGCCGAGGTCACGCAGCACTTATCGCCGCACCCAGGGTCCATAGTCGTTGATTGCACCTTAGGCGGGGCAGGACACGCGAAACATCTTGCAGAAGCTATCGCTCCCACAGGGATCCTAGTGGGAATCGACCAAGACGATTCAGCAATAGAAGCAGCAACAATCACACTACGCCTCGGCCAACAAATGTCTAATCGGACTACGCAATCCGCTCGGATCGCGCCGCTGACTGCGCTGCTTAAAGGGAATTTTGGAGACCTTGACGCGCTGCTCGGCCAGGCACGCATCCCGTATGCGGATGCAGTCCTGTTCGATCTTGGTGTCTCCTCGCACCACATAGATGTGCCCGATCGGGGCTTCTCGTTTAAGCAAGACGCCCCGTTGGACATGCGGATGGACCCGGGTAATCAGACTCTAACCGCAGCTGAGGTCATAGCAGCATACGACGAAGCAGACCTCGCCCGGATCTTCCGTGACTATGGAGAGGAGCGTTGGGCATCGCGGATCGCGGCGTTTATTGTGCGCTCGCGCAGACGCACCCCCATCGCCCGCACCGAGGAGCTGGTCTCGGTCGTGAAGGCGGCCATCCCGGCATCTGCAAGGCGCACGGGGGGCCATCCCGCCAGGCGGGTGTTCCAGGCGCTTCGCATCGAGGTCAACGACGAGCTCGGCGTCTTAGCGCGTGGGCTGGCCTCGGCCATCAGGTGGCTTGCCCCCGGAGGCCGGGTGGCAGTGATCAGCTACCACTCCCTTGAGGACCGCTTGGCAAAGGGCGCGTTTACAGAGGGGGCGAGGGGGTGCATATGCCCGCCGGGCCTTCCGGTGTGCGCATGTGGGGAAAGGCCGGTGCTTCGGATCTTGACGCGGCGGGCGATAGTGCCCACTGCTGACGAGATCGCACGCAATCCCAGGGCACGCAGCGCAAAGCTCCGTGTCGCCGAGAAACTGTAAGACGAAGGCTTGTCAGACGGCAGGACGAAAGCGCGCCGAGCGGCAGGACGAAAGCGCGTCGGCACCATGGGCGCTTTGATTTGACTTCGATGTAAGGCTTATGACCTTGGGTTACCTAGGATCTTGATTCGAGAGGTGGTGTGAGATGGGTCTTCCTGCACCTAAGAGTGAGCGCGAGGTATCTGCTCCTGCGCGCAAGAATATCAGGCTCGTCCCGCCAAAACCTCGTAAAGCGGGAGCAAGAGCGGGAGCAAGTAGAGGCACAGCCAAAAGGACAAGCACGCGGGCCCCGAAAGAGACGCGTGCTCAGCAAAAGGCCATGCTCCGGTACTCCTGCGTGATCGCGCTGCTCATGTGCGTGCTTGCCTCGCTCGGCATGGGGCGGATATGGGTCTCGGTACAAGCGACCCAGACCGCGCAGGAGGCGGGCAAGCTCAGGGTCGCCATTGAAAGCGAGCGCTACACGGGCGAGATGCTTGAGGTGAAGCAGAGCGTGCTTGGCTCGCCTGCCCGGATCCGTGCGGTTGCTGCTCAAACCATGGATCTCGTGCCCGCAACACACGTCACCTACCTCGACATGAAAGATCAAGCGCCGCAGGTTGCCGCCGGGTCTTTAGAGGCGACAGGCGTGCTCACTGGAGCGCAAACGCTGGCGGAAAACACGGATGCTACTTCGGCTGGCCTGCAAAATGGGGGCAGGCTCAAGAATGCACTGGCAAGTTTGGCGAGGCTGACGGCTGGCGAGGCGCAGATCCTGTTGGTTGGCGATGTCGGCATCGCGCAGGCAAAATAACAGGCACCCTAAAAACGGGAGCCGTAGCAGGCGTTGCGATGGGCGTCGCAGCGGACGGCGGCGATTGGGTGGCAACGCTCGGCACCTGCTTCTTTTATGCCTTTTCTGCCTCTGCTTCTTAGGCATTGGCATCAGACTCGTCTGGATACAGACCGTTAAGGCCGCCGAATATTCCGAAAAGGCAACCAATCAGCGTCTGGTCAAAGTAGAGACACCGGCTCGCCGAGGGACTATCTATGACCGCGAGGGGGAGCCGCTTGCGATCAGTGTGGAGGCAAAGACGGTCTTTGTCGCCCCGAATCAGATCAGCGACAAGCAGGGTACCGCACGTGCGCTTGCAGAGGCCCTCGGCGGAAATGAGGAGCAGTACTTAGAGAAGCTGCAGAAGAACAGCGGCTTTGAGTATGTGGCACGAAGGGTGGACGCGGACAGGGCTGCGGCTTTAGAGGAACTCGGGCTGGTCGGTGTCGGCTTTGAAAGCGACTATCGCAGGGTGTATCCCTCCGGTGATCTTGCTGGTGAGGTTCTCGGTTTTGTCGGCGTTGACCGCAAAGGGCTTGCGGGCATCGAGCTGTACTACGATGAGGTGCTGCGTGGCACACCTGGTTTTATGTGGAGCGAGCGGGATCCGCGGGGGCGCAAGGGGCAATCGATCCCAAGCGGCGTGCAAAAGGAGAAAATGCCTGTTCACGGGCGCGATATTATCCTGACCATCGACAAGGACATACAGTACGAGGCGCAGCTTCAGCTGGCCGAGACCGTCAAGAAGCATAAGGCAAAAGGCGGTTCTGTCGTAATCATGAACCCAAAGACCGGTGAGGTGTATGCGATCGCCTCGACACCGTTTTTCGATCCCAATGACTACAGTAAGACCACCGATGATGCGATCCGCAACAAGGCGATAAGCGACGCGTATGAGCCGGGTTCGACCATGAAGACGCTTACGGCGGCTGCGGTCATTGACAAGGGGCTCTTCACGCCGTCATCGGTCTTCAGGCTGCCGCCGACCATCAAGGTGGGCGATCGCACCATCCATGAGGCGCACGGTCGTAAGGCGGTGGACTGGACGCTCACCAAGATCGTCACGAACTCAAGCAACGTCGGCACCGTGAAGCTGGGTATCGCGCTTGGGGTAGAGGGTCTTTACCAGGCACTCACCGGCTTTGGGCTCGGCGAGAAGACCGGAATCGACTTTCCTGGCGAGGCAAAGGGCTGGCTGCCCTCGCCCGACCAATGGTCGCAGTCCTCCATCGGCAACATCCCCTTCGGGCAGGGCGTGTCGGTTACACCCCTTCAGCTTTCCCGGGCGGTCTCCGGGGTTGCCAACAAAGGCGAGATGCCGATGCCGCACTTCCTTGCAGATATCCCCTCGGACAATGACTCTGACACAGGCGCTGAGGCGGGTGTCAGAACAGAGTGGCCTCTTACGCGGGTCGTCTCAGCGGAGACCGCCGAGCAGGTCACCCAGATACTTACCGAGGTCATTACCGAAGGGACCGGGTCAGACGCTGCGGTTCCCGGCTATGTGGTGGCCGGCAAGACAGGCACAGCCCAGGTCGCCCTGCCCAAGGGCAGGGGATATGCTGAGGGCAAATACGTCGGCTCGTTCATCGGCTATCTGCCTGCCGAGGACCCGCAGGTGCTTGTGTGCGTCACGATTGACGAGCCCTCTGCCGGCTATTACGGCGGGGTGGTCGCCGCGCCTCTCTTCTCGTCGCTTTCACGTTACACAGTAGAGCACCTTGAGATCGCGCCTGGTGGTAAAATCACCAATTGATGTCGGGAAAACTTGTGACTTACAAACTAGCTGAACTGCTCACCAAGGGAGAGTACCCGGAGAGCCTGGCGAATCTTCGGGTGGCGGGCGTTGCCTTTCGTTCAGATCTGGTGACCGAGGGCGATGCCTTTTTCTGTATCCGCGGCTTTTTGCGGGATGGCCATGATTTCGCTGAGGACGCCCGAGCACGTGGTGCCTCGGTGCTTTTTGTGGAGCGGCCTCTCTCGGTCGGATTGCCCCAGGTCGTAGTGGATGATTCCCGAGCAGCACTTGCACGCTTTGCCGCAGCGTTTCACGGCCAGCCGAGCAAGGCGCTTGACGTGATCGGCATCACCGGCACCAACGGTAAGACCACGTCGGCCTATCTGGTGGAGAACATTGCGCGGACCGCGGGGAGGGTCACGGGGATGGTCGGCACGGTGGAGACCCGCATTGGGAATGAGCGGGTGGCCTCTGTCCATACCACCCCGGAATCCGCTGAACTCCAGGGCCTGCTTGCGCGCATGCGCGGGGCAGGCGTGCAGGTATGCGCGATGGAGGTCTCGAGCCACGCTATTGACCTGCATCGGGTGGATGCGGTGGACTTCGCCGTGGTGGCGCTGACGAACCTCACGCAGGATCACCTTGACTACCACCATACCATAGAGGAGTACGCCTCGGTGAAGCGGCGTCTGTTCACCGAGATGGCTGTTGGTGCCCGCGTCATCAACATAGACGACTCTTTTGGGCGCGGGCTTGCCGAGAGGTTTACCGATGCGGTCACCGTGGGGTTTGCGCCTGATGCGCACGTGCAGGCGCTCGACTGCGTTACCGATGGCACGGGAGCCATGTTCGCGCTCAAGTCCCCTGAGGGCAGCATGCGCATGCGCCTTCCTTTGACCGGGGGCTTTAATGTGAGCAACGCGCTTGTCTCGGCAGGTTGCTCTTTGGCGGTCGGCATTCCCTTTGACGCGATCGTGTCTGGGCTTGAGAGCGCTCCTCAGGTGCCGGGTCGTTTGGAGCGCATCGAGTGTGGCCAGCCCTTTAATGTCGTTGTCGACTACGCGCATACGCCGGACTCGCTTGAGAAGGCTATTCTCACGCTGAAGCAGATCACCTGCGGCGATGTGATCGTCGTGTTTGGCTGTGGTGGCGACCGGGATCCGGCGAAACGTCCGATGATGGGGCATGTTGCCGCACGGTTTGCGGATCACACGGTGATAACGAGCGATAACCCGCGCAGTGAGAGCCCGGCCTCCATCATCTCGCAGATTGAGGACGGCATGCACGGCGGGGGGGCGTCATACGAGCTGGAGCCGGATCGCCGTTTGGCAGTAGAGAAAGCGGTAAGACGCGCAAAGCCTGGGGATGCCGTGCTTATTGCGGGCAAGGGGCACGAGGACTACCAGGTGTTTGCCGATCAGACCGTCCACTTCGACGACCGTGAGGTCGCACGGGAGGTGCTCGGCGCGTGCTGAGTGCATCGGTGCAAGAGATCGCAGCGGTCGTCTCCGGCGGGCTTTGCCCAGCGGACAGTGGCGTGCGTGTCACCGGGGTTGCCATCGACTCCCGCACGGTTGAGCCGGGCATGCTGTTCGTCGCCTTTCCAGGCGACCGGGCTGACGGCCATGATTTCATTGACGAGGCGGTGGACAAAGGGGCTGCGGCGGTCGTGTTCGCACGCAACCCTAGTGTCGGAGCGCCGTCGGGCCCGAGCGGCGGGGTACCGGGGCCTGGCAACGGGCTGGACGGCTCTGGCGGCGGGGTGTCAGCGGGGCTTGGCGGCGGGCGCTTGTGGACGATCGGGTCTGTGCCGACCATCAGGGTCCCGGATGGGAAGCGGGCCCTGCAGCAGCTTGCGGCATGGCATCGCAGCCGGCTGCCGGTCACAGTTGTCGGGGTCACCGGGTCTACGGGGAAGACAACGACAAAGGACATGCTTGCATCAGTGCTCGGCGTTCGGTTCAAAACAGTGGCAACCGAGCGGAACTTGAACAACGAGATCGGTGTGCCCCTTACCCTGCTTGCGGCAGCGGAGTACACCGACGTGATCGTCTGCGAGATGGGTATGCGGGGGGCGGGTCAGATCGCCGAGCTTGCCGACATCGCCCGTCCCGATATCGGTGTTATCACCAACGTCGGGACCAGTCACATAGGGCTTCTCGGCACGCAGGAGGCGATCGCAGACGCAAAAGGGGAGCTGGCGCGGGCGATCCCGCTCACTGGCAGCGTGCTCGTGAACGGGGACGACGGCTATGCAGCCGCGGTTGTCCGGGGCGCGCAGGCGCGCATCATAAGCTTCGGGCCCGGCGCGCATAATGATGTGCGGGCCGAGGACATCCGCCTCGACCGCTACGGGAGGGCATCATTCAGCCTGGCCTGCCGTGGTGTTAGGCGCGACGACGGCAGCGGGTGCGAGGCGGAGGCATGTGCGGTGACTCTGCCCATCGCCGGTAGGCACAACGTCTACAATGCGCTTGCGGCGGCTGCCGTGGGGCTGCAACTGGGGCTGACGTTCACAGAGATCGCCCAGGGGCTTGCTGCCACCCAGGTCACCGACATGCGCATGGAGGTGCTGCATAGCCCGAAAGGGGTTACCGTCATAAACGATGCCTATAATGCGAGCCCTCACTCGATGTCTGTAGCGATCATGGCGCTTATGGAGATGGAGGCCACAGGTCGGCGGTGTGCCGTCTTGGGGGATATGGCGGAACTAGGTGCGCATAGCAAGGATGCACATTTTGGGATCGGGGAGGACCTTGCCAAGCAAGGCATCGACCTGCTCGTGACCGTTGGGGAGCAGGCCCGGCATATAGTCGAGGGCGCACGCCAGGCCGGTCTTGACGGGTTACGCATCCACATGTTCGATGACCCTTGTGAGGCAGGCGGGTTTCTTGGCGAAGAGCTTAGGTCGGGAGATACTGTGTTAGTGAAGGCATCGCGGGTCATGGGTCTTGAGCGCATTGCAGAAAGGCTGGTGACACCGCGTGTTGAGTAGCCTGGCGATGTACCCCACCTACCAGGTGTTCGTGGCGATGACCATCTCGCTGGTGCTTACTGCGGTCCTCTTTCCGCTATGGATACGCCTGCTCCGTGCTGGGAACATTGGCCAGCAGGTGCGTGCTGATGGCCCCCAAGGGCACCTGATCAAACAGGGGACCCCCACGATGGGCGGGGTGTTGATCCTGCTCGTTGTCGCTGTGGTCTTTTTCATCATGCAGCTTTTTGTCATGCACCACGTCGGGCGACAGATAGTCCTCGTGGTTGTGGTGATGCTTGCATGCGGGGTCCTCGGCTTTATCGACGACTGGTCGAAGGTCTCGCGTGAACGGTCGCTTGGGCTTAAGCCGCGGGCAAAACTCATCTGGCAAGGCATTATCGCAATCGCCTTCTGCTTGCTTGCGGTGAACTGGGCGCATGTTCCGTCGTGGGTCCAGATCCCTCTCACCTCTACCAAGATCGATTTTGCTGCGCTCACGAGCACGCTTTCTATAGGCGGGCTGTCCATTGCGGTCCCCTGGCCGTATCTGGCGCTCGTTTTCACTATGGTCTCTGCCGAGAGCAACGCCGTCAACCTCACCGATGGGCTTGACGGGCTTGCGGCCGGCACGGTGACGATCGTTACCTTTGCCTATTCGGGTATTGCGTTTAAACAGGACTCGCTTGCAACGGCGCTGCTGGCCGCATCGATCGGAGGTGCATGTATCGGGTTCCTCTGGCACAACAGCTATCCTGCGGACATATTCATGGGCGATACGGGGTCTTTGGGCCTAGGCGCGGCGATTGCCGCACTTGCCGTGATCACAAAGACCGAGCTTTTGCTGGTGATCATCGGGGGGATCTACGTCATCGAGACGCTCTCGGTGATCGCGCAGGTGGGTTCTTATAAACTCACGGGCAAACGGGTCCTTCGTATGGCACCCATCCATCATCATTTCGAGATGCTCGGATGGTCGGAGACCAAAGTGATGGTCAGGTTCTGGATCATCACCGGTGTGATGGCGGGGCTTGGGTTCGCGATGTTCTTCTTCCAGGACGCAAGGCTATAGGGGTCGGCATGGCAGCAGCGGCGACAGCAGCAAGAGGAGCACCGGCGGCGGCAGCAGCAGTCGCACCGGTGTCCGCAGCGACAGCACCGCCAGTACCGGCAGGCGACATCCTCGTTATCGGCTTGGGAGAAAGTGGGCGTGCGGTTGCCGAGTACGTGCTCGGCAAGACCGACGGGCGGTTCGGCTCGGTGACGATTGTTGATGCGGCGGATACGCCGACACTTCGCGAGGCCGCAAAAAAGCTTGTCGCCCTTGGCGCACGGGTGTTTCTCGGCAGGTCAAGGATTGATGCGGGAGTCGTAGGCGCATCTGAAGCCGAAGGCGCGCTCGAAGCGACAGACGCACTCGAAGCCGACAACATGTTTGAGGGGACAGGCGTGCGCGAAGCCGACAACACGTTTGACCTGTGCGTGGCAAGCCCGGGGATCCCGCCGCACTCCGATTTGGCAGGATGGGCATCTGGTGTGAGCGCACGCATGATCTCGGAGATCGAGTTCGCATACTTGGAGTCGCTGCAAGCAGGGTCGCCGCAGGCAGAGTCATCTGAGGCAGGGTCGCCACAGGCAGGGTCATCGCAGGCTTGGATCGCGGTGACTGGAACGAATGGTAAGACCACCACCACAGCGCTCATCGCGCATCTGTTCCGCGCAGGTGACGTGCTTGCGCGGGCGGTCGGCAATATCGGCGAACCGGCGATATCTGCGGTAGCTGCGGCAGGGGCAGCGGGAGCGGCAGAGGCGGCAGGAGCCGATGTGGTGCTTGTAGCCGAGATCTCATCGTTCCAGCTTGCGCTTACGGAGGCATTCCATCCGCGGGTGGCGGTGCTGCTCAACATCACCCCGGATCACATCGACTGGCATGGTTCAATGGCCGGTTATATGCGTGACAAGGCCCGGGTGTTTGAAAACCTGACCTCGGCGGATTGTGCTATTTTGAACGTAGATGATGATCTGACACGGTCACTTCTGCCGACCGTGGCCAAAACGGGAGCCAGGGTAATACGCGTGTCGGCTACGCCAGGCACTGAGGCCGAGGGCTTTGTCGAAAACGGGAGGCTCACGCTTACGACTGCGAACGGCGAGCGCTTTGCGCTGGCCGGTGCCGAGGAGCTGCAGGTTAAAGGGCGGCACAACATCACCAATGCCCTGGCCGCTGCAGCGGCGGGTTTTTCCTTTGGGCTGTCGCCTGAGGCATTGCGCCGCGGTCTTACATCCTTTGAGCCGATCGAACACCGTCTTGAGCCTGTGGGATCGGCGGCGGGTGCGGAGTGGTTCAACGACAGCAAGGCGACCAATCCCGATGCGGTGCGCAAGGCGTTGGATGCCTTTGGGGACCGCCCTTTGATCGTGCTGTTGGGAGGGCGCAACAAAGACAACGATTTCAGCTTGCTTGCGACCGATGTTGCCAGGCGGGTGCGTGTTGCAGTGCTTTTTGGCGAATCCGCCGCAGAGCTTGCCGAGGCATTTGACGCGTGCGATGGCGGCGGGGTCGGCGCTGGTGCCGACGACAGGCTGACGGTGTTCAATGCCGATACGCTTGCCGAGGCCGTGGGCCTAGCTGCAAAGGCAGCCGTTCCTGGTGATGCGGTGGTCCTCTCGCCGGCATGCGCCTCGTTCGATGAGTTCAGGAACTATGAGGAGCGGGGCCGAGTGTTCAAGGCGCTTGTGAAAGAGGTTGCGGCAAAGGGGGAGAGGCGATGAGCGCGTCACGTGCGCATGGGTATGCTGGCGGTATGCGAGCCCGCTATGTGCTTTTGCTCGCAGCGTTCGGACTCACCATGTTGGGTCTTGTGATGATCTACTCTGCCTCTTCGATCACCGCGCTCAGCAAAGAGGGTGCAAGCCTGTATTACTTCACAAGGCAAGCCATATTCATTGCTGTTGGCTGGGCAGGCGCTTTGCTCATCGGGCGTTTTGATTACCGACGGCTCAAAGACCTCGGGATACCTATCTGGGGGTTTTCGGTAGTGCTGTTGGTCGCTGTGCTTGTCATTGGCTATGTGAGTCACGGCGCGAAGCGCTGGATCCCACTCGGCCTGTTTAACCTGCAGCCCTCAGAGATCGCCAAAGTCGCCTGCCTGGTCGCCATATCGATATTTGCGGTGCAGTGGCGGCGCGGCAAGCTTGAGACAAAGGCATTCCTTGCTCGGGTCACGGTACTGACCTGTGTCCCCGCGGCTTTGATCATGCTTCAGCCCGATATGGGGACGACGGCTGTGCTCGTGATGGCCGTCGTCATGATCCTGGTCCTTGCCGGCATAGGCATCCGTCCGATGCTTGGTGCCGGCGCGACCCTAGCTGCCCTGGTCGCGGTATTTGTCATGAGTTCGGATTACCGGATGGAGCGCGTCCTTGGCTTTCTGGACCCCTGGGCGGATCCCGCCGAGAAAGGCTATCAGGCGATCCAGGCGCTGTACGCCTTTGGCAGCGGTGGGCTCAGTGGGGTGGGGCTTGGGTTCTCTCGGCAGAAGTTCTTTTACCTGCCAGAGGCGCACACCGACTTCATTTTAGCTATCATCGGAGAAGAGCTCGGGCTGATCGGGACGCTTGCGGTGTTGCTCGGCTTTGTGGTCTTTGCCTGGGCAGGGTTCAAGATAGCCATGGGGGCGCGTGATGAGTTCGGGCGGCTGCTTGCCGGGGGCGTTACGGGGATGATTGCCTTCCAGGCGGCCATGAACATGGCGGCGGTGACCGGGATGATCCCAATCACCGGGAAGCCGCTGCCGTTTATCAGCTACGGTGGCTCTTCGATGCTTGCGACCACGCTCGCGTTGGGGCTGCTGCTGTCGGTGTCTGCTTATGGGACGCTTGCGCCGCGTGCGGTAAGGTCATCGAAAGCAGGTGCCGCTTCTGTCCAGCGGCCAGATAAGGAGCGCATGCGTGAGAGTTCTCGTGACTGGCGGGTGGACCGCAGGACACATATACCCCGCACTCGCCGTAGCCAAAAAGCTGCTCGAAGAGCATAACGAGGTAGTTTTTGTTGGCACCCATGAAGGGCTTGAGGCGCGTTTGGCACCGCAGGCCGGGGTCGAGTACCACGGGCTTTCGATAACGGGCTTCGACCGCTCGCGTCCCTGGACGCTTCTGACGGGCGGCATCCGGACGCTTTTCTCGGCGGTGAAAGCATGGTTCTTGCTCGGTAGGCTGCGGGCGGATGTCGTGATCGGGTTTGGCGCGTACGTCTCGCTTCCCGTTGCATTTGCGGCGTTCGTAAGGCGCGTACCGCTTGTGATCCATGAGCAGAACTCGGTCCCTGGTCTGGCAAACAGGGTGCTCTCGCGGTTCGCGGACGCGGTGGCTATCACCTACGAGTGCTCAAAGGAGCACTTTGCGAGGCCGGAGAGGGCGGTGCTTACCGGCAACCCGGTTCGTGCAGATGTGCTCGGCTCGTCGCGTGCCAGCGGACGGGAGTGGTTGGGTCTGACCGAGGAGTGTCTGGTCCTCCTCGTCTTTGGAGGCAGCCGAGGCGCACGTCACCTGAACTCGGCTGTCGTGGCGCTTAAAGATGCCCTGCTTGCGATGGGTGGCCTGCATGTGATCCATGTGGCAGGCCCTGCCGAGGCCGACGAGGTGCGTGCGGCCCTTGCGGGAGGCAGCGAGGCTGGCGGCGATGTCGGCGGTGGCGAGGCTGTCGCGAGCGACGGCGCAAGCGATACCGATGCGGGTGGGCGCTGGAGGGTGTACGACTACCTTGATGACATGGGGAAGGCGCTTGCGGCAAGCGATCTGGTTCTGTGCCGGGCTGGGGCGACCACGCTCGCAGAGCTCACTGCCCTTGGTGTGCCGGCGGTGGTCGTCCCATACCCGCATGCTACTGACGACCACCAGTCCAAGAACGCGGCGGCGGCAGTGGAGGCCGGGGCAGTGGTGTCGGTGGAGGATAGCGAGCTTGACGGCGACAGGCTTGCCGCAGAGCTCACGGCGCTTCTCGGCGACGAATCGTTGCGTGCTACCATGTCTGCCGCATCTCGGATGCTCGGACGCACGGATGCAGCCGAGCGCGTGGCCGTGCTGGTGGGCGACGTTTACAGGGACAGGCGGATGAGAACGAAACGATGACAGAGAAGGTTTACGCACATTTCATCGGAGTCGGTGGAGCCGGGATGAGCGGCCTTGCGCTCGTATTGCATGAGCGGGGGGCAACGGTCACGGGGAGCGATCTGAAGCGGTCTCGCTACCTGAATGCCCTAGAGCAGGCAGGGATGCCGGTGATGATCGGCCATGACGCTGTCAACCTTGGAGACCCCGAAGTCGTCGTGGTGTCTTCGGCGATCCCCGAGCGCAATCCCGAGCTTGCCGAGGCCCGTGCGCGTGGCATCGATGTCTGGCCGCGCGCCAAGATGCTCGCCCATCTGGCTGGTGGGCGCAGGACTGTCGCCGTTGCCGGGAGCCATGGAAAGACATCGACTTCTTCGATGATCGCTACGATATTCCGGGGCATGGGGCTTGACCCGACGTTTTTGATAGGCGGTGAGATCGCCGGGGAGAGGACGAATGCAGCCAACGGGAACGGCGAGTACTACATCGTTGAGGCCGACGAGAGCGATGGGTCGTTCGTCTACCTGAGCCCACATGTAGCGGTGATTACCAATATAGAGATCGACCACGTGGACCACTACAAGTCCCTCGCAGACCTGGAGGGCGCCTTCGCCGAGTTCATATCCCGTACGGTCGAAGGTGGCAAGGTAGTCTGCTGTGCCGACGATGAGCGGCTGGTGCAGCTCGCCAGCTCGACCGGTGTCCCGCTTGTGACGTATGGGGCATCTTTGGCAAGCGATGTCAGGTTTTTTGACGCAATGCCCCATGAGGGCGGCTCTAGGTTCTCGGTGGCCTTCCCAGGTGGGGAAGAGGTCACCTGTACCGTGCAGGTTCCCGGTCAGCACATGGTAAGCAATGCGACCGCTGCTTTGGCGTGTGCGTGGACGTTCGGGGTCGATGTCACACGGGCCGCTGCCGCCTTAAGCACGTTCGCCGGGGTGCGT
>Ga0123353_10001136_pt1 | contig 32394 bp, 44 predicted proteins | sample TergutLab28metaG_3_FD_92763 | JGI IMG/M metagenome (GOLD analysis project Ga0123353, IMG submission 92763) | Labiotermes labralis P3 segment gut microbial communities from Petit-Saut dam, French Guiana - Lab288 P3 | ecosystem: Host-associated > Arthropoda: Insects > Digestive system > Gut ... | reverse complement strand
CACTTGCGCACATGTGGCGTTTCCTTGCAATCGCAAGTCATGGCAGCGGTGGCGATGTGTTAATCACGAGCGACACGTTTCCAAATTTGGGGAAAGTAATAAAAGACTTTGCAGGCATTGTTGGCATTGCGCCGCAATATAAGCAGGCGGAAGGAGAATACATCGCACGTTACAAGCGTATGACATTTCGGTTCAGGTCGTTCAACCGACCGCAAGACGCCAAAGGTACACGAATGAAGTGGTTATATATTAACGAGTTGGACGGCATTGATAAAGAACTGTATGAAATGCTCGAGGTTGGCGTTGAGGGACAAATAGTGTGCGACATGAACCCGACAGATAGCGACCATTGGTGTCGCAAATTGCAAACACCCGCCAACACATTAATCACTTCCTACCTGCATAACAGTTTTCTATCTACCGAGCAAAAGCAACGGTTTAAGAAAATCGAAGAGGAGGGAAAAGATGCCGAAATCGGTTCGGCGGAGTACAAACGTTATGCCAACGAAATACTCGGAGAATACGCAACACTCGGCGGGCGGGTGTTCAACAAGGTACACCACATAGACCGCGCCACGTTCGACCGCCATGCCTTTGTCAAGTATCTCGGTATTGACTTCGGGGACACAACCGCGCCGAACGCCCTTTGCAGCGTTAAATTCGATTATGTCAACAAAGCAATTTATATTGCGGAGGAACTTTATCAGGCATTTGTTGCCGATAGTGTCATAGCGGAGCGAGTTAATATCATACGGGACGCTCGCTGCATGGTGTACGAAAATGCAATGGCAGGTGGAACACGTGTGTTAAATATGCATCAGAACCCCGACTTTGATTTGTACACCGTTCCAATAGTCAAGATGGACGTTGATAGTAGCGTTGCGGAAATGGCATTGTGGACGATTTATGTGTGCGGGGAAAATGCTCAAAGTGAATTCAAGGACTATAAAGTAAAAGAAGGAGTGTACGAGGGTGCTCGCAATATCATAGATGCCGCCCGTTACGTTTTCATAATGGTTGTCATGCGCGAACTTGTTGTTTGACATACTGATATAAAGAAAATTTTAGATGTGCGCTGAGCGTAAAGAAAAACGTGTTTATTTGCTGCATGAAAATAATAGATAATATTGTTGCACTATTTCGACCGTCTCATGCCCGCCTGAACACAAGTTTCGCAATGTTCGGGGATTGGATGGAAAACCGCCTTGCGTTTGCAAACGCGATTTTTATCAATATTTGCGATTTATTAACAGACCTTGTCAATGACGTTACTTTAATGCCAAAGACAAGCGGTGCGGACGCCTTGCTCCTTGCGGAGTTCAAGTGGTTTTTTAACCATTACGGCAAAATGACGCTCAACAAACTTTTCAGCGACGGATACGCTGTTATCGGTTACAATGCGCTCGGTTTCAAACTGTTACGCCCCGACCAATACATCACACGGTCGGAGGACAAATGGAACTATATTCAAGCCATTGACCTGTCAATGCAGGTTTACGTCATGCGGAGCCAAACGTTTGAGCAGTACCAAATGAGCGACCGCCAACTTTGCCTCCCATACCTGCAATATATTGACAATATCATGAACGGGAGCAACACCGTTTCCGCCCGTATGGGTGCGCTTATTGCAGCAACGCCAACTCAGCCAACACAGAACCCAGCAACCGAATTGCTCAAGCCTGACCAACGTGAACAGATTGCAAAAGAGGTTTCGGAAAATTATGGAAGTTTGCGCAAACAAAAGCAGTTTCTACTATTCAACCGCCCGATGAACTTTCATACGGTTGCGCTTTCTGCCATTGACACAAAGGCAAATGAAAAGATGAAACTCGCCATCCTTGCAATTTGCGACCGCGTGAAAGTACCTGCAAATCAGGTCGCTATCATTGACGCTCTGTCGGCAAAAAGCCTCAGCAATGGCAGCGAACTTCGCGAGGGTGACTTCATGAAATACCAATCGTTTGAAAGGCTTTTAAATCAAACGTTTATAAATTTCGGTATTGCAATCGGGATCGACCTTGATTACACAATATACAACAAGCCAACGCGCACACTTGCGCCATTATTAACCACACAAACGACTGTCTAATGGAACGGATTAAAATTCAAGACGCCACACTAATCGGGAGTTACGAGGAAGTTTCAAACGTTCCCGCAACAACCATTAACAAAAAGGATACAAGCGGAGCAGTACTCAACGGACTGATTATCAAAGGTTACGAAACGAAATTCAACTCCGCAAAAAATGCCAACGGCGAAACATTCGAGCAAGGCTGTTTCGACGAATTTGTGGAGGAATATTTTGTAAAAAACAAGTTAAACCTCCCCGTTGACGTTCAGCACCGCGATGACATTAACCACCTTTGCGGGCGCGTGTTGGTGTTCGAGGTTAATAGTGTCGGGTTCTACTTTGTAGTATATGTTCCGAAAACCTACCTGCATTATGACACTTTAAAAAACCTTTTGCAAGAGGGAATAATTCAAGGATTTTCAAAAAGTGGTTGGGCTTACGATTACGATTACATCTACAACACGGACGGCTCATTCAGCCACGTTCACATCAAGAAAATGTCCATTGTGAGCATGAGCCTTGTTGCCATACCTGCCAACGCCAACGCTTTTGAAAAGGTACAAGAGACAAAGGTAGAAAACGCCCTGCATTATGAGAATAAGGTCAATCAAGACCCTATCGATAAATTCAATTCAATGTTCAATTAAATCAAATGTCATGCCAAAAAAGACAATGAAAATCAAGAACGTTGCGGCGGAAGAGTTGAAAGACATTCGCCGCAAAGTCATGAACGCCTTTACTGAAAAAGGCGCGGAGGCACGGGACGCAATCCTTGCGTTAATCGACCGCCTCGAAACTTCTGAGGTTGAGTTTGACGTTACCGACTTGAAAGATGAAATCGAAAGTATCGTCAAAGATATAATCGGTACAGAAAATCAAGCGGTTACGGACAAATTAACCAACGCAATGAACGAGAAATTTAAACTCGTTCAAAACTCTATCAAACCGAACGACCGCTTCACGCCCGAAATCAAGAATCAGATTTGTGCAGCGATTCTACGCACCCCGTCCGTTGTGGGCGAAAACAAAGCCGTTGCCGATGCGGTTAACGCTGTAATGGTTAAGAACGGAATCACAGGCTTGGCTTTCCAAGAGATTGTGGACTTTACCATCTCTAACAAATGGGAAGACCTCAATCCACTTTACGCGATGCTCCACCAGACTTTCTACACGAAATTTCACTACACCACGCAAGATATGCTTGACGTAGAAATTTTTGCAAAAGGATGGAAAAAAACGAACACTGGCGAAAAAATCATTCAACAAATCACAGCGATTACGAAGCAGATTTTGACGCAGTATGTTTACAAGCGTCAGCAAATCGCCTTTGAAGATATCGATGAGATTGAACAAGCAGGCGAATGGACTCGCTTCCTATCTTGGCTCAACCAAGAACTCGACAAGATGATTATCAATTCGATTATCACTTCGATTTTAGTTGGCGATGCTATCAACACTACTAACAACCGAATTACTACTTTCGAAACGATTGGAACGAAAACGGTTGCTGACGCTTTCACGAGCATTAAAACAGTTACTACTCCGGAATCTACTGTTCAGGACATTCGTATCATGTGCGACATGGTGCGCAACCCCAACAATAAGAAGAAGGTTCTTATCCTTACGCAACAAGAATTAACCCGCTTGAGCGGCTTCCGTTATGCAGCGGGAGGAGACTCCTTCTATCGTATGATTGAAGAAATGCGAGGACAGTTTGGCGTTGACGAGATTTACATCACGGACGTAATCTTGAAAATCCCTAATCTTGCGGCAATCTGTTTTATCCCTGACGGTTATTGGGTCAAGGAAAAGAATTACATTTCAGTTGCTTATCCATTTTGGGAAAACAACGTTCAGAACTTCCAAAAAGAAAGAAACATCGGGGGGCAAATCCATGACTTGCTTTCTTCTGCAATCCTTAAAACCACACCAACTCCGTAATCTTGAACACAATGGCAGCACTAATCACACCCGCCGAAATGATAAACGAGGACAAATTCTATTATGTCCCCGTCCGCTCCGATATGCCTCGCGACATTGCGCGGCTTACGGGCGTTATTGATTTGGCAACGGTGGACTTTTGCTCCAATTTCAAGATTTCCGAAGCGTTTGTGGATAATATTGAAAAACTCGAAGCGTTGCGATATTGGACTTATGCCGTATGGCAGCAAAGTCAAAGGCTGAAAAAGACGCAGGCAGGCACGGCTGTCGACCCGAAGTTAATTAAGGGCGAACCCGTGTACGACGTGCAAAAAGAAGCCGACTGTCGCAACGCGGCGATTAATATAATGAATAAGTTCCTTGACGAGAAATTCCCGTTAATATTACCATTTTTCAACTACTAATATTATGAATGAAATTATTATTGCATTACTATCATTTATTGGCGGCGGAGGCTTGACTTACATCATATCAGCCCGCGCACAAAAACGGACTGCCAACTCCGAAGCCGACGTAAAAGAACTCGAAGTTATTGAAAAAAAACAAGATAGCATGAAATTACTACTCGAAGTCTTAGACGGACAGAACGTTCAAATTATGCAACTAAAAATTAACCAACGCGAACTCGAAATCAAAATAAACCACCTTGAACGTAAACAAGATGAACTCGTTAAAGAGAACAACAAATTAAAGGAAATTATTAACAAAAAATCTTAAAATTATGCCGATTAACAAATGTGCCTCCCAAGTGGCGGCAAATATAGCTCTTGATTGTGCAAACCCTATTTTCGCAGGTTACGAAGACACCGCCATTCTTATCAACAAACAAGATATTGATGACTATGTTCGCGATGCAACGAACCCCCGTATGATTTCAGACATAACACTGAAAACGGGAGCGAAAACGGTTGCCATTTACAACCCAACGACCGATCCGTATGACGGAACTCAGGACGAGGCAAACCTCGACGGATTGATGCCTGCATACAATAAGACCGTTTCTTTTGCCGTGCCAAAAAGAGGCTCGGATACTGCCAAAGACATCATCGAACCGCTCATGAAAAATCGCGAGGGATTTGTGGTTGTTTTGGCAACGAAAGATAAAGTAGGAGACGGTTCTTTCGTTATCGTTGGTTCAGAAACGGGTCTCGTTGGTACAACGCAAACCCGTAATAACATTGACAAATCAACGGGCGGAGCGTGGATTGTTACGTTAGTTGAAGAAGGTGCTCAGTTCGCAGAAGTAAACCTCTTCATGACTAACTACCAAACAAGCCGAGCCGCGTTTGACGCGTTGATGCTGAAATCTTATCCTGCTTAAAAAACCGCTGTCCGTGCCGCCGCTATTTTGTTTAATAGTTAATTGTTACTCGGCGGCACAATGGCAGCAAAAAAAGAAATCAAATGAACATTAAAATCCCCTCAACCGTACCATTTTCAACGTTATTAACACGTTCTCTGCAAGTTAGTAACGAAACAACTTACGAAGCCAACACCGCGCAACGTATCGGACAACTTTTTTACGACATTGTAAAGAAAATGCAGGTAGGAGTGTCAAGCCTTGATACATGGGACACGGAACAAGAGTTGCCCGCTGAGCGTATGCTCTATGAAGACGTTCAAGATATGGACGTGGACGTACAACGTGCAATTAACGACACCACCAACGCGATGACTACTTTCGCAGGTATGCAGTCAGGCATTGTAACTCTTCAAAATATTACAAATCAACTCGATACTGATTTACGTGCGGTTGAAGATGCTGTTAATAACATCAGAACAGATGTTTCGGCGGTTGAAAATGCCGTTAATGTGTTACAGAATAGCGTTGTAACTCAGGGAGTTGTTGATTTGATAGATAATGCGATTTCAGAAATAGAAACCACATTAGTATCATTGAAATCTCGCACGGCACAACTTGAAACGAAAGTGGATGTAATTATTAACCCTTAAAAACCTACTGAATGCAAGAAGAACTTAGAAAAATAGCGCGGAAGCGCACCATCACGGAAGAGGAAAAGAAATTCGTAATGGACACGAGCAAAGAACTCGGGATAGATTGGACTCCCGAATTGGCGTGCTCCAACTGTTATCAAGACCAAGCCATTGTATTACTAAAACATATCAGCGACAACGCAAAATCAAGCCACGACAACGCCTTGAAATTAAAAGATGGTATTGATATACGTTGGCGCGGCGTTCGTGTAAATAGCGCAACGATAACGGATGAAATCAAGGAAGGAATGCTCAAGGATAACCTCAAACATTACTTTGACGATGAGGTTGGAAATTAACGATAGGACAAAATGGTACGAATTCAAAGGCAAAGTTCCAGACGCTCAATTAAATACGTTTATAGAGCAAATTCAAAAGGAATACACAGTTTGCCACCATTTTGATTTCAACCAACTCACTATCGGACAATTCGCGGAGTTACTTGAATGCAAGTTGCCCCGCGTTTTACATTCTGAACTCAGCAATATCGGTGTTACCGTCTTTCAGGTAGTTGCCGTGCGCAATGCCGTTGACAAGTTCATGAAATTCTTCAACGAATTACATGAGCAATACAAAGTCCCGCAAACCGCCGCCGAGCAGGTTGCAAGCTCTGGGCTGTTACAACCGAGCATTATTGAAGCAATGCTCATTTTCACCCGTCAATATTTTGGGTTGCAAGACTTCGGGGCGGCTGAACGGATTACGCTCCTCGAATATCTACTCGCCAAAAAACACACATTTATAACCGAAACATTTCAAAGACGCCATCATGCCGAACTTACTCGAAAAAGTAAAATCAATAATAAACGAAACCGATAGTCTTCCGTTTATTTATAACGAACTCGTCCGTGCAAACAACGAGGTAGATACTTCTGTTCTTCCGTGTGTTGTTGCATACCGTAACCCGAAGAGCAAGTGGCATAATAATTTTGGGAATTATTGCGAGGAATGCGATTGGTTGCTCTTTGTGGTGGATAAGACTGAATTTGACCTCACGGCATTCGAGAACGAGGAAATTATAACTTCCATGAAAAATCTCGGAATTTCGTTGGTACGAAATTTCAGAAAATCGAGCGATGTGGAGATTATAAAGTACGGGGTGAACGAGTACAATACTCAAAAGGTTTACGAACAGTTCGACATAACAACGACAGGGGTGGCGTTAATGATTACACTTCGAGAAACGAAAGGAGTTTGCGTATGAAAAACGAAGTAGCAGAAGTTCTCGAAGGTGTTGCCGTGCAAATTCAAAATAATATGCAGGCGCAAGGTATTAACGCGAGCGGTCGGACGAGCGAAAGTTTTCACATTGAAATAGACGACAACGGTGTTCGGTTGGTTGCGGGGGGAGAAGGGACGGCTCCGATTGGAACGTTGGAAATAGGTAGGGAAGCGGGCGACGTGCCACAAGGTTTTCGATCTATCATCAAACAATGGATAAAAGACAAAGGCATAACCGTTGCGCCGTTGCAATACTCCGAGCGATATCTGAATAGCGAAGCAATGCAAAGGCGTTTTCCGCCCAAAGACCCCGCCGAGCGTGGACTTGATGCAATGGCGGGAGCCATTGCGCACAATATCGCAGAAAAAGGAACGGACAGACACCGAAACCCGCGCAACGACATATATTCAAACGTTGTGCCTGACGCGGTCAGAGAAATAGAGAAAGTTATACTCGATAACGTTGTTAAAACACTGACAATTCACTAATTATGGCAAACACGACAGTAATTATAGACGTTGAAATAAACGAAACCGACACGATGACAAAGTTGCAGAACCTTGTCAAAGTCATTCAAGACAATAAGAATGAAACGGCGCAACTTGAAGCAGCAAACAAAAGTCTGTCGGATAATTACAAGGCAAATGCCGAACAGATTGCGCAGAACACCGCCAAAATAGCGGACAACAAGAGCGAACTCAAGATGTTACAAGCGGAGCAGAAGACCGCCGTGCAAACCTTGAACACGCTGAACAAGGACACGCTCAGTTATGGCAGTTCGCTCAACGAACAACGGGCGGCGATTGGGAACTTGAAACAGCAATATGCAGCCTTGAGCGAAGAACAGCGTCAAAGTACGGGTGGAAAGGAAATGCTCAAGACGTTGGCAGAACTGAATTCAAAGGTTCTCGAAACCGAAAAATCTTTCGGCGTGTACACCCGACAAGTTGGTAACTATGAGGTCGGCAATAAAACCCTTAAAACCACACTCAAGGAATTAAAGAACGAAATGGACGTGTTAGCGCAAGCGGGGGGAAAGAACAGCGAGGAATATCGACAGATTGCAAAAGAGGCGGGTGAAGTAAAAAGACAAATCAACTCCTTAAATGCCGAACTTGATGCAAGTGCAAAATCGAGTACAAATATCGGAGCGTTACAAGGTGCAATGCAGGGGGTTAATACCTCCATGATGTTATTTCAGAACACGCTGAACTCGTTGAACATAGACAACGAGCGGGCGGCTGAGTTAATGCAGAAACTTCAGATTGCAATGGTGGCACTTTCCACCGTTCAACAAGTTAATATCATGCTCAATCAGAAGAGCCTCGTTTTTCAAGCCTCTAAAAACTTGCTCGACAAGATAGGTTTATCGCAAACGGTGGCGCAAACGAAAGCGGAGGCGGCAAAGGCGACAGTCATGGGAACAGGAACGGTCGTAACCAAACTCGCGGCGGCGGCAACGTGGTTGCTGAATGCAGCGTTGTCAGCCAACCCCGCAATATTGATATTAACCGCGTTAATTGCATTGACAGCAGGGATCGCGATGTTAATAGGTAGTAGCAAAGAGGCGAAAAGTGCGCAAGCCGATTATAATGAAGAATTGCGCGAAAATATTCGCATTATGGAGCGTCAGAAAAAGGCACAAGACGAAGTCTTTGAGGCGCAACAACGGGACATCGACCGCATGAAAGCGCGGGGCGAAGCAACCAAAGACATTCAGAAAGCGGAGCAGGAGTTGGCGGATGCAAGGTTGGCATCGGCAAAGCAACGCGAGAGCGAACACGAAAACGAGGTTAAAAACCTGAAAAACAACGAGTTATTACTACAAAAGGCACAAGATAAAGAGCGTGCTATTGAAAAGGAACGAGAAGACGCGGGACGCCGCCGCCGCAAAAAGATTGACAAGGAATTGAAGGAATTGAAAGAGCAGATTGAAGGGTTTGAGGCGCAAGTGCAAATCGGGGTCGAGATTACAACGGAGGTAAAAACCGCCGAACAAAAGTTGCAAGACATCGCAGACGCCGCTGTCAAGGCGCAAAAGGACGCGGGAAAGCAAGCCGCCGATGAACGTGCCAAACGTATCAAAGAAACGCTCGACGCAGCCCGTAACCTTGAGGATGAATTGCTCAAGTTACGCAAGGCGGGGGAGGAGCGAGATATAGAGGCGGAAAAGGTTGCCACACGCCGCAAGATTGAAGACCTGCAAAAGAGGCTCGACAAAGAAAAAACCTTGACAAAGGAGGCACGGGCGAGCATTCAAGCCACAATCGAAGCCATGCAAAAAGGCAGCGAGCAGAGTATAATTGACATAAAGGTAAAATATAGCGAGGAAGCCTTTCAAAAGCAGGTAACGCAAGAACAAAAGCGGATACAGTTGTTGCTCGAAGTTGCCGCCAAAGGCAGCGCGGAGGAGAGAGATTTGCGGTTGAAAATGATTGAATCCTTGCGCACGGAAGAACTGCATGAATATCAAAAGACACTCGACGCAAGGTTGCAAGGCGTGAAAGCAGGAAGCGCGGAGGAGTTCTCTATATGGCAGAATTCGATTATTGAATTGAACGCCATATCGCAGAAGTACGCAATGCAGGAGACGGAGGTGTTAAATCAGGAAATCCGTAACCGAATTGAAGCACAAACGCTCGCCGTTGCCAACGGTTACGAGGAGCGATTACAGTTGTTTATGGACGATGAGGTGCAGACCGCGATAATAGAGCAGGAATCAGCGCAACAACGGGCTGATTTTCTAATTAACCTCGATGCAGAGACAAAAGCGGCGTTATTTCAAAGCGATGCAGCGTATCAGGCGGCGAAACTTGCGGCACAAAGAGAAGTTATAGAGGGGGAAAAGAAAGTGGCTGAGACCATACGAAAAACGGCGCAAACAAACATCGCCGCAATGGGTTCTATTACGGGCGCACTTAAAGACATGATATCCACTTTGGCGGAGGATAATGAAACGATGGCGGGGTTCACGAAAGCCCTTGCGCTGTTCCAAATCGGAGCCAACCTTGCGGTCGGAATTTCAGAAGCCATTGCAGCGGGGGCGGGTCAGATGTTCCCGTTAAATCTTGTTGCCATTGCGACGGGTGTTGGAGCGGTTGCCGCCGCCATCGTTGGAGCGTACAATGTATTGAAAGAACCGCCAAAAAGCCCCAAATTCGCGGGCGGTGGTATTGTTCAAGGTAACTCATATTCCGACCAGATAAACGCAAGGCTCAGCACGGGAGAAATAGTGATGAATAAGGGGCAACAGAGGGAATTATGGAGCGCGATTGAAAATGGTAACTTTGGCAGGGGAATAGATTACGAGGCACTCGGAGAAGTGTTTGAAGACGCAGCGTCAAAAATAACGCTACTAATGGATTATCGCGAGTTTACGGAATTTGAAAAAGGTATTGACTTAATGGAAAAACACATTACGATATGAGAATTTTTAACAACAACGATTTCAAAATAGAATATTTTGACGACAGGACAAATTGGTGGGAAACACACCTTATCACTATAACCCGAAAAGCAACGAATATTCCACGTATCAAAGTGAATGAAATTTGGTACAATTTCTATGCCAACACAATAACTGTCGACGTTACTGATTATATCCGTGTGTATCATAGCGGACAATTTCTTGTGCGAAATCATAACGACGGGGTGATTTTGACGCTGACTTGGTCAGCCCAAAACGGTGCGAATATTTTATTTGAAGATATTTATCCTCCGTTAAAAATACCTATTGTGTCAATAAGTGGTTCGTTTCCTGTCTTGTTTTTCATGCCTGATAGGGTTGGACAAGAAATTCGGCGTGTAAACTATGACGGAACTTCAACCGTGTGGGGAACAGTCGAAAACAAGGTACAATCGTTAAATGTGTGGCAAAGCACGAAACGATTTACTATCGGCGAAATCTTTGAACACGCGGGTACTTTTGACAACACTTTCGACAAGACGTTTGAACATTACTATGGAAGCGACCACCGCTACATAATTGAATTCTTTCAGCCTCGTTGCGGGATTTACTACCAATGTATCAGGTGGCTGTCTCAAAATAATTTTACAAAATATTGGTACTTTTCCCGCCATGCTGTTATCCACAGCACGAGCAAGTCAATAGACGTGTTTAAAACGTCAAATCCTGACGGATATAACACAATGTCAGACAAGTTGTTAGACATTATAATAGGACACGAAAACGCCGATTTGCTGACACGTAAATATTTGAGCGACATTGTGTTATCTGACAGTGTTGCTTATCTTGACGAAGTTAGCGGCAAATGGCTTCCCGTCAATATAAAAGAAAAGCAATTCAGGGTCGAAGAAAAACAAGTGACGCAAACGGTTATCTTTACAATGCAGGTTAAAAATTGGAGGACAGTATTATGAACAGATTATTTATAGACGGAGTTGAGATAGAATTAGACGATATTTCATTTTCTTATATGTATGAGAATTCATTATTTATGTTTGAGAAAATGAAATTAAACAGAACACAATCTTTCAAAGTAAATCGAACACCTACAAACGATAGGATATTCAATTTCGCTCATCTTCCACAATATAGAGGTACATTTATTAGAACGAAGAAGAATGCTAATATTTATTTTCCAAACGGAGTTATACATGGCGAATTATTAATTCGAGAATTTAATGATTCTTATGATTGCATATTTGCGTATGGAAATATAATTAAATTGAAGGAATTACGAGAATCTGGATTAATAGATACATATCTTACACTTTCAGATAAAGTTTTTTGGGGTGCAACTAATCCACCTGTCAATTCAGACCAAGTTGGAAATTATGGAATTGGAAAATATTTGAATTTAATGGAAGCGGATATACCGAATAAAATTAATTATTTGCCAAGCGTAAAATTAAAGTATCTTTTAGAAAAAAGCCTATTAAATTTCGGAATTACTTCAAAAAATATACCAACTCTAATAAACAATGTTTATATTAAAAGAAATGATTTAGGTGGCAGCATTAACTATTTGACAAAAGAAATAATAGTTCTCGGTGGTTATGGGTCGCATCCTACTAATCCAAATATCAGAACATATTTTTTGCCAAATAATCCATCTGAAATATCTATTGTAAGTAGACAATTTCAGACACTTGACGGAGTTTGGCATTGGGTATATGGTTTTCGTGCGAATAAAAAAATGAAAGTAACTACTGCAATGTGGGATGTTATTCGAATAGATAGCCAAACGGGGCAAAGTGTATGGGGATTAGTTAAACCATCAACGTGGGGGCAACTCGCGTTTGACCAAAATATGAACTATTACAATGTTACGCCTAAACAGTTAGTTATATGGAGACAGAACAACACCGCACCATTTCCGCCATTTAAACCGTATGAACTCGAAGAAGGACAAGAAATTTATTTTCAATTATGGAATAAACATAATTTCCTTGCATTAACTCCTGAATCTTATAACAAACCTGACGGGTGGGTTGAATTAGATTCTTCGCAGGCACTCGGAACGGATGCCTCAAATAATGGTAGGCATGGTCTTTTTTTTGCAGAAATAGAAGAATTTCAAGAAGAATTAATCTATAACAATTACGTACATCTTCAATTCAATATGCCACAATGCACGGCGGTTGATTTGATATTAACAATATCTAATTTAACTAAAAATGGAATTATTATTAATGACAATGAAATTGAATTCTTTGATTACAATTTTCCTGATAATAATATAATCGATATTACAGATAAAATTATTTCTATAAAGTCTGTAAGAAGAACATTTATTGATTCCGCTCAAAAAAACATAGTTAGATTTGATAGTCTTGATTATGTTAAAAATAATCAAATAAGGGTATTAGAGATAGAAAATGATAATTTGCCCGTTGAAAAAGAATTATTCGTTATACCATTTTCGGAAACTAACGAAGAAGACGGTGTTTCCTTTTCTGATGATATTCATTCTGATGGGGTAAACTTTTTTTTGAAAAGGGATGGTGCTGAATTAATGATGGCAGCACCAAATTCAAAATTCAAAAGGATACAATTCTTCCCAAATTCGCATCTAGATAATATTTATGAAAAATCGACCGAAGTTATTGCGAAATTATATATGTATCAATATGAATTCCATAACATTAAAGAAAAAACAACCTTTATTTTAAAAGCGAAAAAATACGCTTGCTCGGGAGGCACATGGCAGAAAGGGATAGCAGAATTAACTCTGATTTTATTGGATTAATAGAATTTATATATTTTTGAACTTTATTTATTAACTTAAAATATTTATTATCATGCAATTATCAAAAGATATGAAAGAAAAACGGGTTATAATTACCCGCTACTTTGAAGCCGAAGGGAGTGGAGGAACAACTACTCCTCCCGTAATTAATCCTTTGAATGTTACTGCCAACGGGACATACAACGTCGACAGTGGAGTTGATGGGTTTAATCCCGTTGTTGTAAAAGTTCCTGATCCAACTCCAAAATTTAGGTCATATAACCGTACAGAACAAGGAGAAATAAGAGCATCATGTATTCATAATGATGTTTTTTATGGTGCAGGATATAATAGTCAAAATATGACAATTTTTGATTGTATTACTGAAACTGCAAGCGAAGTATCGTTGGGAAGTTCAAGAGTTAGAAATTCAATAAATGCTTGGAAAGATAACTTATATATAACAAGCAATCAAGCAAATATTGAAATAATTAATACACAAACAAAAGTAGTTAGAACTGTTAATATTCCTTTTACTTCGACAACATTTTCAATTATATATCGTGATGCATTGTACATTTTCGCACCCAATAGCAATCTTTGTTGCATTTTTGACTTAAATACTGAAACCTATCGTATGATGGTTCTTCTAGCGTCAGCAAATCGGTTTTGTGGTGTGGTGTGGAGAGGAAATCTATATGTACATAGAAGCGATACTAATATTATTGACATTATAGATTTAACAACTGAAAAAACTCGTATAGTTACATTAGCAGCAGCGTCAAGAAGTAACGGGAATAATATAATGGCTTTATTTCACGACAAAATATTAATTGGTTCGGGTGTACAAGGAACAGGTTGGTATGTTGTTTTTAATTTGTTGGATGAAACATCTATTAATACTAATTTACAATACCCTTTCATTTATGGATTACAAATATTTAGAAATGATGCACTTATATATAATCATTCAGGAAAAGAAATTATATTCTTTTCCATGTTAGATTATACGTATAGGACTTATAATCTTGATGTATTATCAAATTTATTTGCTTATAATTGGTTACGTTGGAGAGACAAAATGATTGTTCCTGAGAGTAAAGATATTGGAGCAAAAATATATGTAATAGATTTGCAAGTTCAATTATTCCGGTAATCGCGTTGTACATGATTTATCAACTTACTTTTGCCGCCGTATTAACCTAATTAATCATCATGAACTTAAAAGCAAAAAACGAATCAACACAGCAAGACGAGGAATTTTTGACCTTGAATGCTGAAATCGAGTTTTCTGACATTAGTGATTATGATATTGAGATTTGCGACGAAGAGGACAATGTACTTTTCGCAATGAAGCCGACAGGTTTGGTGGCAAAGTTCAAAATCAGAAAAAAAAATGTCAATTAAAGAAAAACTCAAAGTAAAATTCACACGGATACTTCCGTTTGTGATTATTGCAATGATTGGAGTGGCGACGTGTGAAACGCTGCACTCCTTTTATTTTTCAAATTCAATTCCGTTGTATAATGCCAAAGGGGAATATATGATGACTTATTACGACACACCCGTTTCTAATTTCCTTGCATACTTATTCAATTATCTATGTATGGCATTTTTACTCGTGTTAAGTTTTCAATTAAAATTCTGCAAATATCACCAGATTCCAATTTATTTCATTACCGCTAATTTTGTAATTATGCAGTTAGTAGATAGATATGTATTTGACGAAACATTTTCGATGAATATCTATTTTTTCACGCTGTTTCTTTGCATTTCAGCAATTATCTTATCGACTTACTTATATAAACATAAAAATCCATCCAAAAGATGACAGAACAAGAAACACTCAACCGCGTTGCAAAGGAGCAGTTAATAATTGCAGCCGCCAACGGAGAACTCGACGGAGATGCCCGTGATTTTGCAGCGGCACAAATTGCACGGCTTGAAAGTGCGAACAGTAATGCCACCTATGAGCAATGTCAACGGTTGCTACAATTCAACGGGGACGAAAGTATCAAGTTTGAAGAGATTATTGGTTACATTAACCGTAAAATCCAACGTTGCGGCATGGAAGCCATCAGCCGCCGATTTGTCGATAAGTTTCTCGACAAGTTCCATAAAATCAAGGAACACGGACAATATCGGAAGTTGGACGTCATTTTATTCACGGAAAATCTTTGTTAATCGCGTTGTTCGCGGTTACTTTGTCCTTTATTCGCGGCGCAATGCCCGAAGCAGTAAGAGGGCAATAAATTTATTTCATTATGGACAAAGATTTGTCAATGCAAGATGTGATCGCCTTGCGCGATCTGGAAACTGAGCACGGCGACCACCACGCTCTCAAGAGTATCGCGTGGGTTATTGGTGTTGTTATTGTGCTCGCAATTATCGTATTTTGGTTCAGACGTCATCACGACGAACGTTGCGAAGACCACAGATCCGAAAGAACCTACCATTCCGAACGCGGCGAACATGGTTGCTCAATCAAGATGTTAGAGCGCGAAGTTGCCCGCCTGCAAGAGCATGACTATGTAACTCACGGTCAACTCGATTTCGTGAAGGCGCAAGTATGCAGCAACAAGGAAGAAATTTCCGAACTTGAAAAAAGATGCTATCCTTTCGGTTACATCGGCGACGAGTTAGGTTGCGGAAGACGTGGACGTGAAGAACGCGGCGGTTGCGGCGAACACAGACACGGAAATTGCGGACGGAAATTCATCACAACCACACCTTACACAGCGGGGACTCCAACCGCTAACGTGATTGAGGATTGTGTATGTAACGGATAAAGATAGATCGGGCGAGAGTCGCAAGATTTTCGCCCGATTCTTTTAATTCTCTTTGCGTATGATATTCAGTAATAGCAGCAAAAAAGAAGTTCAAGTGTTTGGCAGTGCTCAAGAGGCTTATCAATATCTATTCATAAAGTTGCAAGGCGACGGGGTGGACATTGAAAATGCTTCGGAACGCGCTTTCAAATTCTCGACCGAATATGCCGAACGTATGGCGTTGCCAACGCGCACCGAAATCAAGGAAAAGGGTGTAAAAGGGTGGCTCCAAACTTTGAAAACTATTTCCGACTTCATGAAGGAAAATCCTTCCATTGTAGAGGTTGGCAAACCAATTCTTATCGGCGCGGCTTCGGCGGTGTTCGGTGGTGTGGCAGGCAGTAAACTCGCCGAAGCAACCGAGAACACGCCCATTGTGAGCGAGCCGATTGTGTATGATGACGAAATATTAACCGAAAAATCTGAATAGTATGGGTTGGAAAAGACTTAATATAGCGGTTGATTGCCGCGACGACGCTGAAACACAACAAGTTCAGCAAGTTCTCGACGAACTGTCGGGAATACTCCGCTTAAATGGTGGGGACTTATTATCGGCAGCCCCGATGATACGCAAGAATCAGGGAGTTATCCGTGAAATGTTTAACAAGATTGTCAAGGGTGGCATCAAGAACATCGCGTCCGTGATTCCCCTTGCAATGCAATTCAAAAAGTGATGGAAAAATTCATGTGTCTCGGCGATTGTGCCACATGCCAACTCGTGCTCGATGAGCCCGATTATGATGTTTTATCTTGCGCCGCCATTATGACCCAATCTCGCACCAAGCGTATCGGGGCAAAAGTGGAGCAGTTAGAAACCACACTCAAACAAATTATCGCGGCGATTGACGCGATGAATATTGTACCAAAGAAGAAAACCCCGACCGTAATTGACGAACCCTTAAAACTTAACGACAATGTCTGACGAAAAAAAACCAAAAAAGGAGTCCAACGACTTACTCAACGGGGAGTGTCCCGTGTGTGGATCCAAGATGAGCAACGGCAAATGTTACTCTTGTGGATATTGCACTATTTGTGATTAATAACCTTAAAATCAATCTATTATGAAGGAATATATTGAAAAATTTGATGAATTGATGAAAGCCCGCAAAAAAGACAGCGATTACACGCTGTTTGACAGTGCCTTCAAAGATTTGTTTGCGTGGTGTGCTGATAAGTATTCCGACGCTGCCAAACGTGTTATCGACAAGTTGTCGGGCATGGGTTGGAAACAATATGTAACCAAAGAGGAAGCCGAGAAAGTATATCAAACGATGACGCCCGCTCCAAAGTGGAATCACTCTCAGTTTTTACAACACATCGAATCCTTGAACCTTGAAAAAGACGAGGAGAGTGTGTACAACTGTTATGCACTTTGGCTCGTGTGTTCAATGATTTATTCTGACGACGCTCCCACTTTGGCACTATTCACATTCAGCCGCAACCGTGCGGAGGAGGTAGACGACCGAGAAATGCTCCCCCTCATTCATGCCCTTGCGCTGAACAAACTCAAGGACAAGGACGGAAAATTCGACGTTAGAAAATACTTCTGTTTGTAGTGAATTGCGAAAAACTTACTTTTTCGAAAATGGCGGCTCCGTGCCGCTTTTTTTTGTTCATTTAACATTTAACAACGTATTTAACCGCGAGAAACCGCACCCGTACAGCGTTTGACGCGATTTGTTAAATTGTTAAACACCTGCATAAAGAGAACAACAGAAAAATCGATAAAAAACACCAAAAAATCAGAGGTATATATAAGATCAATATAATTATATAATTCTAAAACATAACTTGTTGATTATTATTATATTATATAGTTATTTTTATTGTTAAATGTGTATTATATGGATATTATAAGAAAAGCAATTTGCCCGACAATGCCGATTTTGTGCGATTTAACGGCACTTCTTTTTTTCTCGTGTGTTTATACCTCTGCGAGATAGATCGTTTATCTTTGCGATAATCAGCACTTTACGTTCCTAATTAACTTTGATTATTAAGTAAACATTTTTATCGGCTTATTTTCAACAACTTAACATTATTTTCAAAAAAAAATGCAAAAAAAATGCGAGATAAAAATTTTTGTATTGAAATAGTTTTATTTTTGCGGTGTGAAACTAAACGAAAGTAACACAAAAAAAACGCGCTCTTTGATGCAGGACGGGAACACCTGCGAAAAAAACACCAAAGCGGAACGGCGGGAGCCACCGACTAAAAACCTCCAGAGCGAGGGGAGTATAAACCTCGAAGCAAAGAACTCTCAAACTACCAACCTCAACGACAATATCTGAGACTTTGCGAAAAAACGAAAGCGGATGGAAAAAAGGCGCGAGTACTTATAGATGACAACATAAAACATTAACGGCGGGCGTTTAACACAATGGCGGCTCGCAACCGCCGCCCGCCACTTATATAGTATATTTATTAACAACATTATTAACCAAAAAATTTCAGTACATTATGATAAAAAACAAATTGAACGACAAAAATGCCCGCTACGAAGTACGTTGCGGAAACGCTACCAACACAATCATTTTCACGAATGATTGGAAAAAAAGTGAACTCGTGAGGCGGGAAGCAATCCCCGAAAAAATGGTTGTACTCGACCTCCAAGCACCTGACGGCGAGGAGATGATAGTATCGACCGAAATGCCCGCCCGTACTTACAAGTGTTCATTTAAAGGATTTTGCACAAAAAACGCCCGCTCCTACTATTATCCGACTATCAAGCGGGGAACATACACGAGCGAAGAATGGTATGCTCTTCAAGCCATTCAGAGAGTAATAGTGAAAGCGTATCGCGCCGAGAATATCGTGTTGCCAAAGCAGGCGATAGATTTGGGAATGGAAATTGTAAATCAAACGTCGAAGTCTGACTTCGAGGTTAAATGGTAGGAGGTAGTTATGGCAGCAAGAGACCAATTTACAAGACAATGGATAATTGAGAACAGCCTAGAGATTATCAAACGCTACGAAAAAGGAGTGCTCACAATCAGAGCACTCCACTACCAACTCGTATCTATCGGCATGACCAACACACAACAACACTACGACCGCGTCGTTGCGGCGATGGGCGTTGCAAGGTGGGACGGGCTTGTTGATTTTGATACATTCTGCGACAGGGATAGAGAAATGGCAAACGACACCAACGCCGACGAAACCGTGTTATCTGACAAGATTGACGAAGGACAACGTCAGGTCGGATTGTGGATGACGGTTTACAGAAAAAACCGTTGGGAAAATCAACCGATTTATCCTGAGGTATTTATTGAAAAAAAGGCACTCGAGGGAGTATTTGACAAGGTGTGCAGTAAACACGACGTCGGGTTGGGGGCTTGCAAGGGTTATCCTTCTTTGACGTTTCTATATGAAGCATCCCGCCGTTTCAAACGTGCCGTGAGACATGGAAAAACACCCGTGATATTGTACTTTGGCGACTATGACCCAAGTGGGGAGGACATACCACGCGCAATCAAGGATAATCTCATGAAACTCGGAGTGGACGTGGACGTGAGACGGATTTCGCTCATGGAGCACCAAGTTATCGAGTGGAAGTTGCCGCCCGCGCCTGCAAAGGTTACGGATAGCAGGACAGCGAATTGGGATGGGTTGGGACAAGTGGAACTCGACGCCGTGCGCCCAGAAAAAATACAATCCATGTGTGAGGAAGCAATTAACAGCGTGTTTGACGAAAACTTGTTTTTTGAACTAAAAGACACAGAAGAACGCGAGCGCGTTACCTATATCCAAGAATTGAAGGATTATGTAAACTCCTTATAATTAACTATTAACCAAAATTTTATCATTATGGCAAAAAAAATCAACTTCTACTCGTCTGTGAAAATGCACAAGGCGTGTCTCAAAGACGAAATTCGCCCCGCAATGAATTACATTCATTTCAAGGGTGGGTTTGCGTATGCAACTGACGCACATTGCGCGATTAAAAACTACCTGACTGACATCTGCAACCTCAGCGAGGAGCAAATTACACTCCTTGACGGGAAAATCTTGCATGGCGAAAGTTATGCAGCAATGCTCGGATGTCATTCTATTATCGTCCAAGAGGACGGAATTCAATGTACCAACGCAAAAGGAATCAAAGGAGCATTCTTTGCCTTTTATTCGGGCGACGAACTGAAATTTCCCGACATTGACGAATTTATAAAAAATGCCAAAGAACTCGAACCTCAAGAGGGTTGCGAAAATGGCGTTACACGGGTTGCAATCAACTCAGAGATTTATCGCTCGTTGATTGACGCCTTTGCGCACAAGAAAATCATCTACAACTTCAAAGGGGATAAAGTTCCGATTGTTTGCACATCCGACGAACCCCGTTGGCAAAATTCAATCGCGGTTATTATGCCGCTTGCAATTTCAGATTATAACGTTTAACAAATTAAATTTCATTACATTATGGACATTAAAACAAAATTCAACATCGGACAAGAGGTTTATTTAATAGACCATTGCAGTATTATTCGCGTTACTGTGAAAAAAATCCAAACCCAAACCCAAAATCGAAGCCAAAGAGACGGAAATGAGGAAATTGATACTCATGTACTCTATGAGGTAATAACCGCCGACAACCGCAACGGTTGTAAACACGAATCAACCGCTAACGAGTGGAACTTATACGAAAATAAAGAAGACATAATCGCTAACATTGACTAACATGAAACAACCCGAACCATTAGACGCTCTCATCTATAAGATTGAAGCCGAAGAAAGTGCTTTCATAAGCGACGCCATGTACCATTCCCAAAAGAAAATCAGGGATTATAAAACTATGTTATCCTCCGCTGAGGAACGCAAGGCAGAGGCAGAAAAATAAATTGAAGAATATCAATCTCAAATCCGCCGTGCTGCATTTTTTTACAACTTGTATCAAAAATATCTTAACACCAAAGTAATCAATGAAAATCGAAATTAAAAGATTCAAGAAACACCACGACCTCACGGTGGCATTCCCCGCCACCGTGAGCGGCGAAAACGGGAGCGGAAAAACCACCATTTTAGATGCTTTTTTATGGTGTATGAACCAACGCTCTATCGACATGAAAGAATTCACATCGTCCAACGTGTACAACCACGAAGACAGGGACGGCAACCGATTTGCCGAAGTTGCCTTCCACACGGACGACATGATTTTCCGCAAGGCTGCAAAGCCACTATATTCCCGCGAGCGCGGCACGGACGACGAAAAGTTAAAAACCGAATTGAACTGCGAATATTTTCTTAACGAAACGCCCGTAAAGTTGGCGGACTACAATGCCGCTATCGCGGATACTTGCAAGGGTTACGACCTTGCTCTTTTCACAAACCCGCAATATTTCATCAGCCTTGCGCAAAAGGATAAACTCAAGATAATTTCCTCCATTGTGAACGTGAACCTGATTGACTATATTCGCGAACTTCCGAATAAAGCGGTGTTGCGCAAGGAAATCAACGAGCAGAAGGCTGAAATGGAGGAGTTGAACATAAAATCAAAGAGTTTGCGGGAGACTTTCGCTGAAAAACCAAAAACCGACCGCAATACAGCCCGAATCAGCGCACTTCAAAAAGAAATCGAGCAAATGTATGAAGAAGAACGTGCCGCCGTGTCAAGCGATGTTTTAGCGGAAAATCAAAGCCTCCGCGAAAAGATACAAGATATTCACGGCGAAAAGTTTACACCCAAACCGCAACTCGTTTTCACGCCCGCCGAAATTGAGGCTCCTAAAATGTACCTTGAACTCAAGAAGAACCCCGAAATTGAGCGGTTGTTGGTAACTTATCGCGGGAAGGTAGCAGAACGCGAAGCCATCGATGAAAAGATTGCATATTGGAATAAACAGCGAGAAACGGTTGCAAGTGTAACCTCCGCCGCCGCCGATAAAGAGGACTTCATCTGTATGGTTTGCCCGTACTGCACGAATGCCGATTGCGCCGAAATTCAACGCAATACGAGCAAGGCTGACGCCGCTCTGAAAATTGCTGCCAAATTGGAAGAGATTGACAAATCGGTGCAAAATCTTGAAGAGCGGAAAGCCGCCATTGTTGCCGAGATTGACGCGGTTACAAAGCAAGGTTCGGAATTGCGCAACCTTGACAAGACTTTTAACGAGTCAATCGAATTGCAGAACGAAGCAATAAAGAAGGAGAACGAGGAAATCGCCGCCCGTAACGCTGCCATTAACGAAACCAACGCGAAAGCCCGTGAACAGTTTTCGCACGACAATCAGGTTATCAACGACGAAAACGCTGCCAACCTTTGCAAGTGGGAAGACGACAAGGCGAAGAGGATTGCGGAGTTACAAGCCAAAATCATCACGGATTTCAAGGGTGTGAATAACAGCGAAAAAATCCAAGCAGCCAAACTCGAAATCGAGCAGTTACAATCCGAAGACAAAAAGGCTGATGAGATTGCGTATGGGTATGCAACGGCGGACGAGCAGATTGCGAAAAATGATGCCCGTTCGGAAATGGTGCGCAAGGCGTTAATTGAGAACGAGCGACAAATGATTGCCATTGAGCAGGCTGAGAACGATTATCGCACTGATTGTCAGGACGCTATTTCCAAGTTTCTTCCCGATGGAATTGAAATCACTTTGTTCCGTAAACTTATAACGCAAGAGGGCTTCGAAGAGGTTGCCATTATGAAGATTGACGGGTTTGAAAATCCAAATACAAGCCGCGCAAATGCGAAACTATCAATGCTCTGCCAACGATTTCAAGACCATTTCGCCGTTGCCCTTCCTATCTTTTTCGACAATGCCGAAAACTGCGAGAAAAAGAATATGCCGTTGTTGCCGTGCCTCGTGGAGTTACGGGTTAAAGAAAATTCCCCGTTAATTATTGAGTCATGACTAATCAAGCGGCGAATTATCCTATGGAACGAGTAGTGTTTCCCCGCAACCCAAACTACTCGCAACACCCTTGCTTCACACCTTGCGGGGAATGCCGTGCAAATGGCAGGTGTGAATTGCAGACGGCACACGCGGCGCAACAACGGAAGACAAAGTATATCACGCCCGAGATTGCTCAGATGGAAAATGAGCGGATGCTCGCCGAATTATCCCGATGGGCTGCCATACGGAAAGGGCTGCAAGAAATGTCCGAAAACTTGCATGAGTTCCACGATCTATTCAGAAAGGCAAAGAAGTACACCAACAACTTCCAAGACGCTGAAAAGTGCCAAAAAGTTAAAGATTTTTACGAAAAGAAGTACAAACCAAAATTTAATCCCGATGACTATTTTATCCTCCCGTCCCAAAGGAATGACCTTTGAAGACTATCGCGACCACCTGCGAGAACAAAAGAGGTGGCTGAAATTCAAACGCAAACACGGCTCAATATGTTACATTGCGAGCGAACCTACCAACCGTTTCGCGGATCCGTTGCACTTTTAAAACCGTTATAGTATGGCAACAAATCTCGATGAACACAAACGGAAATCGCTCGAGGAGATGATTAAAAAATTGGACGACGAAATATGGCGGGCAACCATTGACCAGAATCGCCGTTACTACCAAAAAGAAGCCCTCGAAGCATTATTGCAACAAACAAATTATCAACTTAATTTAAAAGAAAATGAGTGACGAAACCAAAGCAATCAAAAAAGTAACCATGCAAGAGGCGATTGCACTTGCAACGGCTCAGGAAGCCGCCGCACTTTGTAAGGAGAGATGCGGAATAACCATGCGAGCCTTCTTTGGCTTGAAAGACATTACATCAAAGGAGGATTTTCTGAAAAATATGGGGAAATCCTGCGAGGCAGAGTTGCCACACCAAGCGAAGAAAGACTTCGAAAATTGTTGGGATTATGGCGAATTATTGCAGGTATTTATCGACGCGCAAATTCTCGGTCTCAACCCCGCAAGCCGCGATGTATCCATTACAAAGAAAGGCGGAAAAGTGGTGTTAATGCCATCCTACGAGGTTGCCATGCGCCGCGCTGCCATGAGCCCGAACTACAATGGCTGCAAACACGGAATCATCGTTGTAACCGACAAAGGCGAACTCGTTCGTCGTGCGGGCGAGTGGTTGCTGCCAAAGGAAATCCTCATTGCAGGATGGGCGGAGGTATATCGCAAGGATTGGGAACACCACGAAATCAGCGAAGTATCTTTCGAGGAAAACCGCTTCAACAATGCAAAGAATACCAACTGGGACGACAAACTTAGAAAGTACACCGACAAGGAAGTGAACGAGATATGGCTCACGCGCCCCGCGTTCATGATTTGCAAGGTGGCACTCGCGCAAGCGTTTGAGCGAGCATTCCCGAACGAGTTTGCAGGTTATTCGCAAGAAAACGAAGGCAAACCGATTGACGTTGAATACGTTGAGGTCAAAGATAACAAGGTATTAACCAAAGTATCCGAACCGAAGAAAGAAACGCAACACCCACCCGCGCAAGCGGACACACCACCGCCGCCAAAAAAAGAGGCAATTATTGCAGGGCTCAAATCCGAACCCGAACCCGTAACAACCGAACCCGAAGAACACCCATTCGATTAATGCAAAGTAAAAACGCAAGTAAATTTATCGATAATGCGATAGTATTTGTTTCTTATAATGGAAACATATTAAGCAATGAAAAAATCACAATCGAAACGATTCTTAAAAAAGATGCAATTAAAGCAGTTGAACTCTCCGAAGAAGAAATAATAGAAAAAGCAATAAAAGCATTTGAAAAGTCTATTTTAGAATCTACAACTGTTTGTAATTCAAACTTAAAGAAACGTTTTCTTTTAAAATTTGACATCAATGGCGACAATTAAAGTACTCGGGACAGGTAGCAGTGGAAACAGTTATGCTCTTATCGACGAGGCGGGCAACTGCCTCGTCGTTGAGGCGTGGCTCAACTACTCCTCCGTCATCGCCAACACAAAGGAGGCGAAAGAATATTGCGGCTTCATTGTCAGCCACCGACACTCCGACCACTTCGTTTTTAACGTTTCAAAGCAATACGAGATTTTCTTCGGAAAGCAGGTAACGGAATTCGACGTGTACTCCTTCCCCGTGCATCACGATTATCATGCGAAAATCTTGCGCGACAACGCCTCAACTTGCAACGGCTTTATAATACAAACCAAATGCAAGAAGACCATATTATACGCAACCGACTTTTATCACATTGACGACGAGGTCATCGACCAACTCAGCCACTACAATTTCGACGCGATTATGATTGAATGCAGTTACAACAACTTCATTTTTGAAGACCTCGACGAGGATAAAAAAGAGCGGTTGCGCAACCATTGTTCAGACGACAAGTGTGTCGACTATGTGAGCAGAATTGCGCACAACAAGACCACCAAAATTATAACACTGCATAAATCAGAAAGCGGCGCACGGGCGGGAATGATACTCGCGAAGTTCGCTCGTGCGGGCTTCAATCGGGTTCGCGTTGCCGTTCGCGGCACAACGATAATCGTCTGACTTGTAAATATTAACGTTTGCGACAAGGCACTTTTCTTGCATTTTGTCGCACTTTCCTTTAAAATGGCACTACCATACGAGTTTAAAAAGATCGTACATCGTGCCGATAATCAATTACTTACAAATAAAATTTTACTATGAAAGAACCTACAACATCATCAACCATTGCGCTCATGTTTATCTTGCTGATATTCATTTGCTTTCTACTCATGAAACTCTTCGACGCTGTGTCGTGGAGTTGGCTGTGGATAACCGCGCCACTTTGGTCAACCTTTGGCACGGGCTTCCTTGTCATCATATTATCATTAATCTTAAATCGGAAGAACTATGGACGAAAAACGAAAAACTTTTAATCAAATACAACGCGAGGAGGCGTTGAAATTTCTTGCACTTTGCGAGGAGGAATTCAAGGAAGTGTCCCCCGCTGCCAACGTGTTCGATTTTATCGAAAAAGTAAAGGGCGGAAACAAACTTTTTTACGCTCATTGCGCAAAAAAGAGCGGGCGCAAAGTAATTAAACAAGGAGGAAAATTCTATATCGAAATATAATGGATAGCAAAGATTTTTCCACCTATATCACATCACGCGGAAAGTATTGGATTGACGACATTGTCTATTATGGCGGCGAATATTGGTTCAACGACGAGGGAGTAATGTATAAGATTTCGGTCAAGGAATCGAGTACACAATTCCCCGTCTGTTACCTTATTGCGCGGCGGGTGTTGGCGAATATGACACCCGAAGAGCATGAGTATCCCGACATCCAAGAGATACTCACTGACCGACAGGAACTTATAGACTGCAAAGACTTTATCGACCAGATTTTCAAGCGTATAATTGACCGCGAACAGCGGGCGGCGGCAAATGGTTACGAGCGCAATTTGCACTTCCGTAACCACGCCGACGACAACATCGAACTCGGGTTGTGGCTCAAGCCGCACCCGTACATCGTTCGATATCTGAAACCTGAAACATTATCCCCGCGATGCCGCGAGGTGTGCTGCATTGACAGCGTACTCGTGGATAATCTCGATTGGGAAGACAAAGAGCCGCCGAGCAACTTTCGGAAACTTTGTTACAATGTTTTCGGCGTCAAGGATGAGGACGAATACTACGAACTCCTTTCGGTGTTCAGCAAATCGCTCCAACGTACACGGGGCGGACAATACTTTGTATCTGTCAAAGGAAAAGGCGGGAGCGGCAAATCGACATTCGTTGCTCTCATGTGCCAAATCTTTGACGGACTTATCTGCGAGATTACTGAGGAGGCATTCAGCACACGGGTCAGCGGTTACGACTTTATCGTCGAAAAACGCAAGATGAACCGCGCCTCGACGATACTGATTGACGAAAGCAACGAACGCCAAAAAGACAACAACCTCATCAAGAGGATTACAAGTGGCACGAGCGTTCCTTATCGTGAATTGAGTACCAACGGCGGCACGTTGCAAGTGTGCGCAAGTGTGGTGTATTTCAGTAATAATCCCATTGTAATAAACGATATTGACAGCGGGACAATTAGACGTATGATTGAATATGAAAGTCCCGAGAAAACGCTTGAAATTGCGTGGGACAGAAACACCAACTTCCTCGACGTATTCCAACCCGAACGCAACAAGATTATTGTCGATTTTATTAAAAGTTTCCGTTACAAGCCCAAACTCAACCGAACGGATAAAACCGTGCAAACGAGTTATTCGGAGTATATGAAAATCTTTATGATTGACAAGGATAACCCGTTGGCAATACTTGCGGTTAAAGACGTGAACGACAAGTTGCGGAGCACCTTTGGGGTGTTGCCGATTGCAACCCGTAAACTCATCGACCAAGAGTTATCAAGGCAGGGCGTTGTCAAAAAGAACGTAAACCGCAAGGGCTTCGAAAACTGTTATTGCTATGTCGGTCTCGATTGGGCGATGCCCGACCTTGACTTTTGCTTCGGCGAACTCGACCCTTTTTCACTACCAACTAAATCAAAAAAAGTATGACAGAACAAAATAAAAATTACAACTTATTCGGCGACAAGGTCGACGCGACAACCACTTGCGCGGGGAAGTACCTACTGAACCCATTTTCCATAATTGACACCCGCTCGGGCGATTATAATAAAAACGAGGGCAAATGGTTACGCAAGGGAATCAAGTCAGAATTAGGAAGAAATGAACGGTGCGGCGCTAATAGGAATAATGCAAGATTTGGCACACAATTCAAATCTAATATAAGTATATTCAGCGCGACACTCTGCGAAGTGTTATACAAGTGGTTTGCGCCAACGGGAGGGACTATTCTTGATCCATTTGCAGGAGGCTCCGTTCGAGGAATTGTTGCCAACAAACTCGGTTATGATTACACGGGCATTGAACTCCGCAAGGAGCAGGTCGAGAGCAATTACGAGCAAGCCCGCGAAATATTCAAATCACCTGCCAACGCCAAACCGCAAATCATCAGCAACCCGAACGAATTAACCCCCGTGCAACTGATAGACGACGTCTATTTCAAGCGGGACGACTTGTTCGAAATCGGTGGCGCGGTTGGCGGGAAGGCTCGCACGGCTTCTCAATTCGTTATCAAGAACCGCACGGTCGGTCAGGGGATAACAACGGCGGGGAGCAGAAGCAGCCCGCAAATCAATATCCTCGCCAAAATTGGAAAAGCCTTTGGCATTCCCGTTGTGGTACACGCGCCCGAAGGTCAGTTATCCGACGAACTAATTGCGGCGCAAGACAGCGGCGCGAGGATAATTCAGCACAAGGAAGGTTATAACTCCGTCATTATTGCACGGAGCCGAGAATTTGCCGCCGCCGAGAATTATCTTGACGTCCCCTTTGGTATGGAGTGCGAAGAGGCTGTTACTCAGAACCGCCAACAAGTTCAGAACATTCCACCCGAAGTCAATCGGATTGTAATGCCATGCGGAAGCGGCATGACCCTTGCGGGTGTACTTTGGGGGTTGCGCGACACTATGCGGGACATCCCCGTTGTTGCGGTGCGCGTTGGTGCTGACCCTGAGGTGCGACTTGATAAGTACGCGCCGCCAAATTGGAGGGACATGGTTACTATCGTCGACGTCGATGGTAGCGATTATCATTCCGCTGCAATGGTTACTACTTACAATGGAATTCAACTCGACCCATACTACGAGGCGAAGTGTATTGACTTTCTACAACCCGCTGACCTACTGTGGATAGTTGGCATTCGACCCACCATGCGCACCCCCGTTGCGGCTCCTGAAATCAAGATGCCGAATTGGATTATCGGCGACAGCAATCAAATCCTTGATATGCTCGAAGGAGCGGAGTTTGATATGGTTATGAGTTGCCCTCCGTATGGAGACCTCGAAGTGTACAGCGACATTCCAGAAGACCTATCCACGATGAAATATCCCGCGTTTATGCAGGTGTACCGACAGATAATAGAAAAGTCTTGCGGTGTGCTCAAACGTGGCGGGTTTGCTGCCTTTGTAGTTAGCGAATTTCGCGACAAGGACGGGAATTACTATGGGTTCGTCCCCGACACTATCCGAGCGTTCACGGACGCGGGCTGCAAGTTTTACAACGAGATTATCCTCGTTAATAAATTTGGCAACGCGGGAATGCGAGCCAACAACTGCATGAAGACGAGCAAAGTCGTCAGAGTGCATCAGAACGTTTTAATCTTCAAAAAACCATGATTGAACGTTGCCGCTTTTTAATTACTATGAGGGAAGGGGACACGCGCCGAGACGTGTGCGCGGTTAATTTAAATCGTGCCTGCCAAACGGACTGTCCCCTGCCATTTAATCCACTGAATAAACACAAACAAAATGTCCCAACCGAAAAAATGCCTTTACCTTTTTGATAGAAAAAAGAACAAATTCGAGACAGAACCAACGTGCAAACTCACGCAACGGAAATGTCAATCCAAAAGAAAATCACAAATGCGTGTCATATAAGACCGTAAATTATTAACATTTAATTATTTACATCATGAGTATTATCTTAATTATCACCGCCCCCCTATTCATCCTCGCGGGCTTCATAATTGCGTGGATGATTTGCGCCAAAGTAACCACGCGGCGCGTAACCGAGAGCGTTGGCATTGACCTCCGCAAGATTTATCTCGGACAAAAACAAACGGACGCCGAACGGCACAAACAAGAACTTGACAACGCCGAGCAGAATTTCAAGGAGCAGTATCAGAAATTGAAAGACCAATTTGCCCGTATTATTATCCCAATTGAGCGCAAGTGCTTCCCATTGAAGAAGACCAGCAAGTTCAAGACACCACAAAAAGAAGCCAACTATTTTCGGAAGTTAGGTGTACAAAAGGCAGTCAATCAGATAGCAATGAGCGACTATTGCAGCCATACCAAAGACGACGACGGAAACTATTACATCACTTTTTCAATTATCAAGCCATGATAACGTCAAAGTATTTCAAGGAGGAGGAATTTAAGAAATGCTCTCCCCCGTGTTCATTGCAAGACATGACACAAGACCACATGAATCTCCTTGACCGTATCCGTGCGCGTTACGGGAAGGCGATGATACTTACAAGCGCGTTTCGTTCTGTGGCATGGGAAAAATCGAAAGGTCGCTCAGGAAGTGGCGACCATCCGAATCGAACAGGTACAGATATTATTGCAAAAGACGGAACATCCAAGATGGGAATCATCAAGGCTGCTCTCGCTGAGGGATGCAATCGTATCGGAATCCACAAAGATTTTATTCACATCGGAAGCGGAAAGACGTTACCTCAGAACGTAGTTTGGCTCTATTAATTTTATTACCTATGACACAAGAATTGCTCGCAAGAGCCAACCAATTAGATTTCATGATAACCGCTTATCAGCATTATCTGAAAATTTTTGAAGAACCTATGAAAGAACAATCCGTTCTTACTCTTACATCGCCAAAAGGGAAAATCCGTGTGATTAACGTATCGCCCGAACTTGTTGGTTACATGAACATACAAGTTCGTAACGAACTCGATACAATGGAAAGAGAATTCGCAAATCTCGGAAACGAGCAACTTAAACCACCACCCGAACAATGACGTACAAAGATTATATCATAATTGCAGCGGTGGCGTTGGCATTAGTTTTCTTTGCTAAATCATGTAACCAAAAAGTATCGTATATTGACAGGGTTGAAGTCCGTGAAACACGCGACACAATCGTTGATTATTCAGTTGTGAGCATTATTACACCCGTGTTTCACATTGAGCGAGTTGTTGATACTGTTATCTATACCATTACTGCAAACGACACCACATTGTCCGTTCCGTTACCTATTTCAGAGTACTATTACTCTGACACAAATTATCAGGCATGGATTACGGGTTACGATTGCAGGCTTGACAGTCTCAAGTATCGAGAAAAAAATACTACAATTACACACACCATCGACCGCACTAACCACAATTATCAAAAATGGGGACTTTTGGCAGGCGCGGAGGTTGGTTACAATATCAAATCTGCAAAAATATCGCTCGCACCTCAAATCGGGTTCGAAATCAAAGGGAACAATTTCCTCATCGGTTACGACGTACTGAACAACGAGGCACGGGTGGCATATCTTTACAAATTTTACAAACGTTAATGAATGTTAAAATTTAACAAGGTACGGGAAGCAATTCTCGTGCCTTTTTTGTCGTTCCATCGAGTTTCGAGCCGAAAACTGCCAAAAATCAGCCCGCAACAACCACACAACCACACAGATATAAAATTGTTATACGAATAAAACCATTTAACAACGTTTTTAAGTGCGGAAAGTATTAACACATAGCGCGTTTCGGGCGATTGTTAAAAGTTATAAGTTTGCATAAAGAGAAACAAAAAAAATTCTCAAAAAAACAACATCAATATATATACATATCAATAGATCTATATAATAATATAATAATCAAACATAAATAGTTGTTGTTCTTTATATTATATTGTTAAATGTATTGTTATATTGTTATTATATGGCTTCTTTATAGCGTTTCCGTTGGTTTAATAACCCGCAAAAACTTTATTCCTTTCTGTATCAAATAGATAACCCGCTGACCGTGCTGACAGGCAGCGGCAAAAGAAACTTTCCTTACTTTCGCGCTTTGAAATAGTTTAGTATGAGACCCGACAAACCAATCACAACGCAACCACCTACAAATCAGCTCAAACGAGGGCAACCCGCAAAGTTACCTATTGACGTTCAAGAGGTTATAGAAGTTATTCAAGAAAACGAATACACCTGCACTTATCAGGTTGGCGAGCACTACCATTGCACCGCAAGGACTGTTCAATGCCACAATGATTTCTACGCCATACGCAAGGCACTTGACGACAACCGTGCGACATTCGTTGAGCGGGCTGACTTAAAACTGTTCAACAAGTTGGACACAGCACGGGCGGGGGCTGCGGAGTTTGCACTATTTATCAAGCGTTACGGGACACAACGCGACCGCGACACGTTGAAGAGCACGACAGTCATTCAGACGGACGACACGGACATTGTACCATTAACCGACCTTGAATAACCGCCATGCAACTACTCCGCCCCGACCAAGTTTACATCGATTTCTTCAAGGCAACCACACGGGAGCCCGTCATTATACTTCGCGGCGGGCGGCGTTCGGGAAAGACACTTGCGCACATGTGGCGTTTCCTTGCAATCGCAAGTCATGGCAGCGGTGGCGATGTGTTAATCACGAGCGACACGTTTCCAAATTTGGGGAAAGTAATAAAAGACTTTGCAGGCATTGTTG
>Ga0123353_10001135_pt1 | contig 32414 bp, 26 predicted proteins | sample TergutLab28metaG_3_FD_92763 | JGI IMG/M metagenome (GOLD analysis project Ga0123353, IMG submission 92763) | Labiotermes labralis P3 segment gut microbial communities from Petit-Saut dam, French Guiana - Lab288 P3 | ecosystem: Host-associated > Arthropoda: Insects > Digestive system > Gut ... | reverse complement strand
GCCGGCGGGGGCAGGGGGTGGAAAAATTACAAATGTTGAAATATTTGATGTTTACGGCAGAAACGTATTATCGCACACCGCAAACCCCGCACCGCAAACCGTACTAAATATTTCGCATTTATCTGCAGGTATCTATTTTGTAAAAATAAAAACCGAAGTGGGTGATGTGATTAAGAAGGTGGTGAAACAGTAAAAAATATGCTTATGAAACTACGAATCGATATTTTAACCCTCTTTCCGCAGATGTTTACCGGAGTTTTCTCAGAATCCATCATCAAAAAAGCGGTGGACAGAAACCTCATTGAGCTGCACACCCACAACATTCGTGACTATTCTTTAGACAAACATAAACGCGTGGACGATTACCCTTTCGGCGGCGGCGCCGGCATGGTGATGATGATAGAGCCGATTGCACGTTGCATGGAGCAGTTGAAATTGGAGCGCAAGTACGATGCCGTGATTTTTATGGCTCCCGACGGAAAAGCATTTACGCAATCGAAAGCCAATCAACTATCGTTGCACAAGAATATTATGATCTTGTGTGGGCATTACAAAGGGGTAGATGAACGTGTTCGCGAGTTGTTTATTACGGAAGAGATCAGCATTGGAGATTACGTTTTATCCGGAGGCGAAATTGCCGCTATGGCTGTTGTAGATGCTATTGCACGTATTATTCCCGGTGTGCTCAATGACGAATCTTCCGCACTTACAGACTCTTACCAAAACGGACTGCTTTCTCCACCGGTATATACACGCCCTGCTGATTATCAGGGGCATGAGGTTCCTGACATCCTACTCTCCGGACACGAAAAAAACATCTCCAACTGGCGCTTTGAACAACAATTAGAGAGAACAATATTGAGAAGGCCGGATTTGATGGAGGAATAAGAAAACATAAATTTTATGACTTTTTCCCGAATAATGGGGTAGCTTATAAAAAAATTAAAAATCAAAAATAACAATAAAAAAATTAAAAATGATGAAATCAAAAATCACTTCGCGCCCAATTTCCCTCCTCCTAGTCTCTCTTCTCCTTTCTCCCTTTTCTCTTTTCGCCCAAAAAACAACCATTACCGGAACCATCGAAAACATCTGCGTTGCACAAGTTGACTTGCAGTTGCTTTATAAAGATGATGGAGTCTCGCATGGAAAAGCCAAGATTAATCCCGATGGAACTTTTAAACTCACAGCTCATATTCCGAAAACCGACCTTTATAAGTTGGTGTTTGATGATGGACAGACGTTTATGATGTGTTTATCTCCAAATCAAAATATTGAATTGACGCTTGATTGTGAAAAACTCCCTCAGATATTATCTGTTAAAGGTTCTCCGAGTATTGCATTTTGTAAAAACATGGCTGAATTGGTCAGCTCAACAAAGGGGCTCTTAGACAGTGTAAATAAGGCATTGCAAACCGACAAGGACGTGCAATTTTACGGCGAATTTCAATCGCAATTTAAACCCTTTTTTGAAGCCAATACGGAAGCCGATGGCTTTAGCATACAAGTGGTAAGAGCCACCGATTCTTTGCAACAATTTGTAAATTCGAAACTTATAAAAGGAAAAGTGGATAGCAAAGAAATAGATGTTTTTATTTATAGAAGCTCCATTTTTTTGAAAACCATTGCGACAAATTATACAAAGTATAGTAGTTACATGCAAAGCATAAGTCGGTTTTACGATTTCAAAAACAATAGAAATTCAAAATTTGAAAGTTTTTACAACGCTTGTGTTGATAATTATCTCAATTATTTAGAACAACGCAATTCAAAAATAGAAAGTACATTCTCTGCCTTCGCAACTCAAATAGAAAACTTTTTGCTTTTCCGTGATAGTCTGCAAATGCATGATGTGGCAGACAAGAAAAAAGAGAAAGAGCTTTTAGCAGCAAGAATTATCGAACTCTCTCAAACGGTTTCCGATGTTAATGAGATGGAGCGTAATTTGTTGGCTTTTGCAAGAGCGGCAGATGGATACGGGAAGTATGCATTGCAAGAAGCCGAACGTAATATCTCTGCGATTGTGCAGAAATATCAAAAGTTTTTTGATACTGAAACGGAAAAACGCAATAATGCTGCTAAAAACTATTTATTAGCCCATAAAAATGACCTCGCAGCACTTATGTTTTTAGATGTTTTCCCAAAAGACCAACATGCTGCATTACATCAGGAAGTAATAAAGGCGTTATCTGAACAATACCCGGAACATCCTATTGTAATAGAACGTCTTAAAGTGGCTACCTCACCCGCAACTTCTACTTCCATTGGTGCTTTTGCTCCCGATTTGGCTTTTGAAAATCCGGACGGAAAAATAATGAAACTCTCCGATTTGAAAGGAAAAGTAGTATTGCTGGATTTCTGGGCAGCATGGTGCCGCCCGTGCCGCATGGAAAATCCAAATGTGGTGAAAGCGTATAACCAATTTCATGATAGAGGATTTGAAGTATTTAGCGTGTCTTTAGATAGAGATAAAGCAAGTTGGGTGAAAGCCATTAAAGACGACGGGTTAATATGGCCCTACCATGTAAGCGATTTGGGCTATTGGCAATCGGCAGCTGCTAAAATTTACGGCGTTAACTCTATCCCTGCCACATTTCTAATAGGAAGAGACGGGCGCATTATTGCCAAAAACCTTCGCGGGGCGGCACTGGAAAATAAGCTGAGGGAGTTGTTTGAATAGCGGTTCGCGGTTAGTGGTTCGCGGTTAGTGGTTAAAAAAATCTGTGTAAATCAGTATAATCTGTGTTATCTGTGTGCTAAAAAAAATGACATCAAAAATCTTCCTCGTCTCTAAATCTCCAAGGCGCAAGCAACTCCTTGAAGAGATGGGCTTTAGTTTTGAAATTCTACACACTGATGTTGAAGAAATCTACCCCAAGCACTTTACTTCCATCCAAATTGCCGAATACTTATCTCAACTCAAACTAACTCCCATTAATTTTTCGCAATATGCTGAAAACGACCTGTTTATTTCTTGCGACACCATTGTTGTTTTAGACGAAATGATTCTAGGGAAACCTAAAACGGAAGCGGAAGCCGTTGCCATGTTGCAACAATTGTCAGGAAAAACGCATCAAGTAATCAGTGGTTTAACTGTTGCCTCTGTTAAAAAAACGGTTACAAAACACAGCATAACGGAGGTTACATTCAAATCGCTTTCAGAAGAAGAAATACAATACTATGTAGGGCATTACAAACCTTACGATAAAGCCGGCGGGTACGGCATTCAGGAATGGATTGGTCTTATTGGCGTAACCTCCATTCGCGGATGTTTTTATAATGTGATGGGGTTGCCGACACAGTTGCTGGCGGAGATTTTGAAAAAAAATATAATTACAGAAACCCTTATCTCCTAAAGCTACCTTAGTAGCTGATAAATATCTTGTAGATTTCTTCCCAATCCATCGTAATCCAACCCTCGCCCCACTACAAATTTATCAGGAATGGTGATGCCCACATAATGCACCGGCAAATCCAATTTATAAGCGTCCGGTTTCATGGTTAATGTGGCAATACGTATTTCTTTGGCATCCTGTCCATTCAGTAACTCTACCAACGTTTGGTAGGTTTTACCGGTATCCACAATATCTTCAATAATCAATACTCTTTTCCCTTTCACATTTTCACTCAATCCAATCAATGTTTTCATATTATCCGATGATGTGGTGCCTTGATAGGAGCTTAGTTTTATGCACGACAAAACAGATGAAAATTGCAACTTTTTGAGCAAATCGGCAGCAAAAACGAGTGCCCCGTTTAAGGTAACCAAGATGATAGGTGGTTCATCAGCGTAATCAGTATTAAGTTGTTGGGCTATTTCATTAACCGCTTCATCAATCTGTTCAGACGAAATGAATTTGATGAACTTTTTGTCGTGTAATTGAACTATTTCATTCATTTTTGCAAAAATTTCGGCAAAAGTAGCAGTTTTTTTCACTTCTAATGAATTGGCTACGTTTTTATGCTAAAACTTATTTTCTTGATACGAGATGATTGTTTGGAAATTAATTCTGGCTTTCTAATACCTATAATGTTCCGGCTTATACGGTCCATCTACAGGAACTCCAATATAATCAGCTTGTTCTTGCGTAAGTCTCGTTAATTTCACCCCAATTTTTTCTAAATGCAATCGCGCCACCTCTTCGTCCAAATGTTTGGGCAAGTTATAAACGCCAATTTCATAATGATTGTTCCATAAATCCAATTGCGCCATGGTTTGGTTGGTAAAGGAGTTGCTCATCACAAAGCTGGGATGCCCGGTAGCACAGCCCAAATTTACTAAGCGACCTTCCGCCAAAATGAAAATAGATTTCCCGTCGGGGAAAATATATTCATCTACTTGCGGTTTTACATTGCGTTTTGTAATTTGAGGCAGTTTTTCAAAGGCTTCTACTTGAATTTCATTATCAAAATGTCCAATATTGCACACAATAGATTGATCTTTCATTTTCAGCATGTGTTCGGCGGTAATCACATCTTTATTTCCGGTGGTTGTTACATAGATGTTTCCCTCCTCTAGAGTATCTTCAACGGGTTTTACTTCAAAGCCTTCCATCGCGGCTTGGAGCGCGCAAATCGGGTCAATTTCGGTAACGATGACGCGGGCTCCGTACGATTTCATGGATTGTGCACAGCCCTTGCCTACGTCGCCGTAGCCGCATACGACCACTACTTTTCCTGCAATCATCACATCAGTGGCGCGTTTAATGCCGTCTGCCAACGATTCGCGGCATCCATATTTATTGTCGAATTTCGATTTCGTAACCGAGTCGTTCACATTGATAGCCGGAATCAGCAACTCGCCGGCCTCCATCATTTGATACAAACGATGTACCCCGGTAGTCGTTTCTTCCGATACACCGCGAAGTTCTTTTACGGTATTGTGCCAACGTTGCGGGTGCTCTTTTAATAGTTGTTTTAACGTCTCTAAAACCACCGCTTCTTCCGTGGATTCCGGTCTTTTATTTAAAACAGAAACGTCATTTTCAGCCTTATAGCCCAAATGAATGAGGAGCGTCGCGTCGCCACCATCATCTACGATTAAGTTTGGACCTTTTCCATCGGGAAATGCTAATGCTTGATTGGTGCACCACCAATACTCTTCCAAGGTTTCCCCTTTCCATGCGAAAACGGCAATGCCTTTTGCGGCAACCGCAGCAGCGGCGTGGTCTTGCGTAGAGAAAATATTGCAACTGCACCAGCGTACTTCGGCGCCCAAATGCGTAAGCGTTTCAATTAATACTGCGGTTTGAATGGTCATGTGCAACGAACCCATGATGCGGGCGCCCTTCAATGGTTGAGTACCGCCATATTTTTCGCGAAGCGCCATTAATCCGGGCATCTCTTTTTCTGCAATTTCTATTTCTTTCCTGCCCCAATCTGCCAAATTCAGGTCGGCAATTTTAAATTTTAAGTTGTTTTCTGTCATTAGTTTATAGGTTTAAAGTTCAAGGTTCAAGTTTCCCCCGCTGGCGAGAAATTAAGGGGGTGAAATTCTTTTGGTTTATTCTAAAAAGAAAACAATAGTACTCACTACCCTTGCTTTCTGAATGAAAGGCTCGTCAGGCGCATTGGAGCCATCATCATCGTAATAATATCGTCCAACGATGGTAATTTGCCCTTGAGAAGCGGTTTTAATTTTCCCCAACCTGGCTTCTGAATCATTGGCAAATTGCTCTCCTGCGACGCGTGCATTTTTTGTACTCTCTGCTATCAATTGCGGTTTAATAGTGTTTAATTCCGGAAAAACATAGTTGGTAGAGACATTTGCCGTTAAATTATTGCTTATTAAATCTAAGTTCATCTGAGATGCTTTATCTTCTGTAGCCTCTACTTCATTTACAGAAATCGTCAATCTTTGAGAAATCGTGTACCTGTCTATTTTCACTTGCACCCGCCGTCCATCGTTGTTCCACTGATACTCAAAGTAAGTTTGCCTGTCGCGCACATCGATATTTCTTACTGCAATATCGCTTTCCGAATGTCCATGTTTTTTTAAATGAGATAAAATTGCATCTTTCTTATTTTCAGTTTGTTTAATCAATTCTTGCAAATTATCTCCCGAAAAGGAAAAATCTAAATAAATTGTTGAGGAAGTTGCTTTCATATTCATTTCAGCTAATCCTTTTACGGTTACTACGCGGTCTTTATCGCTAAATGTGCGCAGCCCTTTGTAAATAAAAAAACCCAAAAGAACAAGCCCAAAGAATATGGCGCAGCCTAAGATGATTGTTTTTGTGATGTGTTTGGTTTCCATTTTTAAAAATTTAATGTTTAAAATTTAAGATTTAAGATTTAAGGTCTCCCCAGCTGACGGGGGATTAAGGGGGTGGAGTTTAAGGTTCAAAGTTTAAAGTTTTTTAAATCAAAAAAACCTTGTTCCGCGATAACTTTTTCCAGCACTTCTGCAAAATGCTCGTTATCAAGTTTTTTATAACGTCGTTCTGTAAAAATTCGTGCAAGATTGGGCAAATTATTTTCTGCTAACAAACGTTTTGTGTTTTCGTGTGCTTCTTTTTCGGCGTAGAGCCAATCAATGCTTTCTTTAGTATAATCGTTGTAGGTTTCGTAGTGCACCAATGCTTCTAAGGGGAGCTTGTCGGTAAGCTCCGGCTGTTCATCAGGATAGCCCAATGCGATGCACGCAACCGGCACGGTATGTTTGGGGAGTTTAAACGCTTCTATAAATTTATCGGCATTAAAAGTGATAGTACCTAACCAACAGATTCCCAATCCTAAAGATTCAGCGGTTACGCAAGCGTTTTGTGCTGCAATAGTGGCATCAATTACCGCCCAATGATAACTTTGCAAATTGGAATAGACATTTGTTTCAGCATCTCTATATTCACAATATTTGTTAAAACGATTAAAGTCGGCAACAAAAGTGAGAATCACCGGCGCATTAGTAGCAATCGGTTGGTTAAAATGAAAGGGTGCCATCTTTTTCATTTTCTCTTTATCTTTTGTAACAATAATGCTGTATAACTGCATATTTCCCATTGTTGATCCATTGCAAGCCGCTTTCAAAATTAAATCTAAGGTTTGTTCATCAATATCCTGAGGGATAAACTTTCGGATAGTTCGGTGTTGCAGGATCGTTTTACAAGTACTATTCATCATAAAGTAGCTTTGTTTTTACTAAAGAAACGCGAATTAACATAATTTTTTGGTGTGCTTCATTGGTGGCAGACGAAAATGAAAAATTAATCTATTACTGTATTAGATGCCAAATTTTAAAAATGTCATCATCTCATCAAAAAATAAACATCTCACATATCAATTTGGGTATTTATTTCGTTAAGACAAATATTGAGACTGAAAAAGTAATGAAACAGTAAATTTTCGTAGCAAATTGCATTTATTGTAAATTGGATTAAACCAAAAACCTCAAATATATGAATCGAAAAATAGAATTTTGCTTAGTGTATCGCGATATGTGGCAATCCTCAGGGAAGTATGTACCCCGCGTTGATCAACTTATCCGTATTGCTCCTGTAATTATTGAAATGGGCTGTTTTTCCCGCGTGGAAACCAACGGTGGAGCCTCCGAACAGGTGAATCTGTTGTACGGCGAAAACCCCAATACTTCGGTACGTGCCTGGGTGAAACCATTTAACGAAGCCGGTATCAAAACGCTGATGTTGGAACGCGCACTCAACGGGTTGCGCATGTATCCTGTTCCGGCAGATGTACGCCGGCTGATGTTTAAAGTTAAAAAAGCGCAAGGGGTGGATATTGCGCGTTCTTTTTGCGGGCTGAATGACCCGCAAAACTTAGAATTATCGGTAAAATATGCCAAAGAAGCCGGTATGATATCGCAAGCCGCGCTGAGCATTACATACTCCCCTATTCATACGGTGGAATACTATATGGGATTAGTGGACAAATTGGTAGAGTTCGGTGCTGATGAGATCGGGTTGAAAGATATGGCAGGTGTGGGTCGCCCCGCTACATTGGGCAACTTGGTCAAAGCAATTAAAGGAAAATATCCCCATATTTTGGTGCAATATCATGGACACTCCGGCCCCGGATTCTCCGTAGCTTCGATGTTGGAAGTTGCCTATGCAGGAGCGGATATTATTGATGTGGCGATGGAACCTCTCTCGTGGGGCATGTCGCACCCTGATGTGATTACCATTCAGACAATGCTGAAAGATGCGGGTTTTGATGTGCCCGAAATTAACATGAATGCCTACATGCAGGCTCGTTCCTTAACCCAAGAATTTGTGGACGATTTTTTAGGCTATTTCATTGACCCGAAAAACAAGCAAAGTACTTCATTATTGGTAGGTTGTGGGCTTCCCGGAGGCATGATGGGATCCATGATGACAGACCTGAAAGGGGCACACAATGGGATTAATATGTTTCTGCGCAACGCCGGCAAAAAAGAACTGACCGAAGATGAATTGATGGTGCAGTTGTTTGAAGAAGTGGAATATGTATGGCAAAAAGTAGGAACGCCACCGTTAGTTACTCCGTTTAGTCAATATGTGAAAAATATTGCATTAATGAATATTATGCAAATGGCACAAGGCAAACCGCGCTATTCGCAAATGGATCAAAATACATGGGATATGATTTTGGGTAGAACCGGAAAACTTCCCGGCACATTAGCTCCCGAAGTTGTTGAATTAGCTAAAGAAAAAAAATACGAATTTTTCACAGGAACCCCGCAAGATAACTATCCAGACGAATTGGATAAATACCGTAAAGAAATGGATGAAAACGGCTGGGATTACGGACAAGATGATGAAGAATTGTTTGAGTTGGCTATGCACGACCGCCAATACAGAGATTACAAAAACGGCGTAGCAAAGAAAAATTTTGATAAAGAATTGGAAGCTGCCAAACAAAAATCTAATATACAAGTCATTATAAAAGAGATAAAACTTCCGGAAGTAATCAAAGAAGAATTAATGGCTAAAATATTGGAAAAACATCCTAACGCCAAGCAAATTGTAGCGCCGGTTACTGGTACGGTACTTTGGGAACTACCCGTTGGCGAGCAAGCTATGGCAAAACCAATCGGGACTTCTTACCAAGAAAGCGAGCTTGTGTGTTGGATTTCTGCATATTACGGACATGAAGAGGTGAAAACATTATATGCCGGAAAACTTTGCGCCGTAGTGCACCAACAAGGCGACAAAGTGAAGAAGGGAGATGTTCTTGCGTTTGTAGAGTAGAGAAAATACAGATTTTTACAAGGAACGACTAATTATTTAGCTCTCCTCATCTGCATTTTCCTCAGCCAAATCGGCAAAATAATCAACCCTACTGCTAAATAAGGATAATACGAGATGGCACGCCAAAGTACAGCTACTGCGGCATTGGTCTGTGCAGGAAAGTCGTTTTTGAAAAAGGCGGAAAAACATATCTCGGCAATTCCGCTGGCGCCCGGAGTAGGGCTAATTAACAGAATAACCCACATTACCAATTGTTTAGCAAAAATTAATAGCTGTTGCATGAGTTGAAAACCCAATTCGGGATTGAGCGCCAAAATCAAAAAGTTTAAGGTCATGTAGCGTGCCGTCCAAGTGAAAGCAGTAGCTGTAAATGCTTTTGCCCAATAGTCAAACTGTTTGCCTTTCAATTCTTTAGAGGCAGCGATCAGTTCATCGCCGGTTTTTGCCATTTTGGGCTGCCATTTTTTTAAGAATGAAAAAGAAAAAAGGTTAACCAATAGTTTTTTTACGCCATTGGGTGCAACAAAAATACCTAATAAAATCATTGCCGTCATGGCAATGATCACGCCATAACCTACAAAAAAGAAAATCATGGGGTTAAACGGCAAAACATCGCCAAAATGTACAATATTAACTCCCAAGATTAAAAGTACTAATGCGACGGCTAAAATGTAAAATATCTCATCTAACATTGCGGTAGTGAGTACAATGGCTGTACTTTTTCCTAACGATAGTCCTTCTTCGTTTACAAAATAGATGGCAAATACCGATCCTCCAACCACTGCCGGTGTGACGGAAGATGCAAATTCCCAAAGCATAACCACATGCCAACTATCTAACCAACTCAGCTTCTTTTCCGTTAAAATTCGTAAGCGTATGATGTACATCAAGTCGCGGATTACCATGCAAAAAAACGCCAAAAGAATATATTTTAAACTCACTGAAATGCCTTTTAACACAGTTAAATCAAAACTTGAAGCATATAGTGAATAAGCTGAAAATGCGATACCTATCGCGATGGGGATTAAAACACGTTTTAGACTAAAAACCGATTTAAGATTTGGAGTAGATATTTGCATAATTTTTCTTAGCGTCTTCGCGCCTTTGCGAGAATAGTGTACTTTTGCCGAAACTTAACGAAAAATGTTACGTTATATTTTAAAACGTTTGAGCTACGGATTGTTGGTGATGTTTGGAGTTATCACGTTGGTGTTTTTTCTGTTCACCGTATTGCCTTCCGATCCGACGCGCATGATGCTGGGGCAGCGCACCGATTTAGCCACCGAAAACGCCATACGCAAAGAGCTGGGACTTGAACTACCGATCGGCATTCAATATTTGGCGTATTTGAATGATCTATCGCCGATTTCGTGGCACAAGACTAAAGACGCGGAATCTTTTTTTTATTTGAATCCGAACAATTATCAATTTATAAAAATTTGCTCTTTTTCAAAATCAGCATTAGTGTTGAAAAAACCTTACTTGCGCCGCTCTTTTCAAAGCAAACGTTTAGTAACAGAGATGATTGCGGAGGCATTTCCCAAAACGGCGCTATTGGCTGTTGTGGCTATTTTCATTGCAATGATTATCGGAATTTTTATTGGCGTGTTGTGCGCTGTTTATAAAGATACATGGTTCGACAAAATTGCGCTTTTTTTCTCTGTACTGGGCATGTCGGTGCCCTCATTCTTTGCTGCCATTTTGTTTGCCTGGCTATTTGCCTTTGTGCTTGCCGACATTACGCACTTAAACATGATTGGAAGTCTGTATGCCGTTGATGATTACGGCACCGGCGTACATTTAGAATTAAGAAATTTAATTCTTCCTGCCATAACATTAGGTATTAGACCGTTAGCCGTAGTTGTAGAGCTTACAAAAAATTCTGTCTTAGACGTGCTTTCGCAAGATTATATACGAACCGCGAAAGCCAAAGGATTGCCCTATCGAACGATTTTAATAAGACATGCTTTGAAAAATGCACTCAATCCGGTAGTTACCGCCATTACCGGTTGGTTAGCGGCACTTTTGGCAGGTGCAGTATTTGTAGAATACATTTTCGACTGGAAAGGTATCGGCGTGTTAATAGTAGATGGTTTGGAAAAGTATGATTTTCCGGTCGTTATGGGAACGTTGCTGTATATTTCTATTATTTTGGTGGTTATTAATATTTTGTGTGATATTATTTATGGGTGGTTGGATCCGCGGGTGAAACTTTCGTGATATAGAGTGAGGCTGTCTTAAAAGTCAAGACAGCCCCTTTTTTTACATCTCGGGGGTGTTCAAAAAGTTTTTTTGCACAATAGAAAAACAAAAAAAACAAAACTTGCTGCCTAATTTGTTTTTAGACTTTGTTTTTGAACAGCCCCATAAAATAGAAAATTACAATAGGCTTTAGCCAAAAATACAAGAATGATTTTGACTGAAGCCATTTTTTTATTCATTTCCTAATCTGTCAGATAAAACTGACAGCAATTTTTCTATTTTTGCGCCTTTGAACTAAATAAAAATCTAATGAAAATTTCATTCAACTGGCTCAAGCAGTACATCAACTTTGACTTATCTCCGGAAGAAGTTAGTATCTATTTAACTAATTGTGGATTAGAAGTAGAATCTATTGAAAAATTTGAAACAATTAAAGGTGGGCTCGAAGGTATAGTTATTGGCGAAGTGCTCACATGTGAAGATCATCCCGATTCGGATCATTTGCATGTAACTACGGTAAATATTGGCGCTGAAACTCCGCTGAATATCGTATGCGGCGCACCAAATGTGCGTGCCGGACTAAAAGTAGCGGTAGCCACTATCGGGACAACGCTCTATTACGGAGATGAATCGTTTGCCATTAAAAAATCAAAAATCAGAGGCGCTGCTTCCGAAGGTATGATCTGTTCAGAAAAAGAGATGCAATTGGGCGACAACCACGAAGGCATTATGGAATTGGGCGAACAGGCGCAAATTGGGCAACCGGCATCGAAATACTTTAATGTTGAAGCGGATTATATTTTTGAAATCGGATTAACCCCCAATCGCAGCGATGCCATTTCACATATTGGTGTGGCAAGAGACCTTTACGCTGCACTGAAGCAAAATAAGATTCCTTGCACGAAACCGCACCTTCCCTTTATCGGCAATTTTATTCCCAGTAAACGAAATCCACCTATTGCCATTACGATAGAAGATAAAATTGCCTGTCCAAGATATACAGGAATGTGCTTGGAAGAGGTAGAAGTGAAAGAATCGCCCGACTGGCTTAAGAACAGACTGCTTTCCGTAGGGGTGCGCCCTGTGAATAATGTAGTGGATATTACGCAGTTTGTGATGCTTGAGACCGGACAACCACTCCATGCTTTCGACTCCGATAAAATTAAAGATAGAAAGGTGATTATTAAAACATTACCCATAAATACCGTTTTTAAGACATTAGATGATAAGGAGATTAAATTGCATGAAGAGGATTTGATGATTTGCGATGCGAAAAACGGCATGTGTATTGCGGGAGTTTATGGTGGCAAAAATTCAGGAATTACCGAAGATACTAAAAACGTGTTCTTGGAGAGTGCCTATTTTAACCCCATTTCCATACGCAAAACATCAAAAAGACATGGATTGAAAACAGATGCCGCTTTTCGTTTTGAGCGGGGTGCCGATGTAAACATAACTACCTATGCCATTCAGAGAACAGCACAATTATTAATAGAGTGGGCAAACGCTGTGGTGACTTCGGAAGTGATCGATGAATATCCCACCGTCATTGATCCGCTTGTACTCTCACTCTCTGTAGAAGACGTAGCAAAAATAGCTGGAAAGAATATTGACAAGCAAATCATTTCTGCTATTTTACTCAATCTTGGATTTGAAAATACTTCTATCAGCGAAAATAAACTATCCGTAACTATTCCATCCAATAAACATGATATTACACGACCTATTGACTTGATTGAAGAAGTATTACGCATTTATGGATACAACAATATTGAAATTCCCAATGAAGTTCGGTATTTTCGTCACAGCAAACCGGAGCCAACTTCTCAAAAGTTGCAAAAAACAATCTCTACTTATTTAGCAGACAACGGCTTTTTTGAAATGATGAATAACTCTCTTTCTAAAAAGGAATATGCTTCAATTTTTAACTATATTGATGAAAGTGAGTGTATTGATTTGGTAAATCCGCTAAGCAGTGAGTTGAATGCAATGCGTCAAACCTTGCTTTTCTCAGGCTTGGAAACCATTGCCCAAAACCTTAATAATAAAAATAGCAATCTTAAACTTTTTGAATTTGGAAAAACATATCATATTGCTGATAAGGGTGCTACAGATGTGTTGCAACGTTACTCCGAAAAAGAGGTGCTCTCTTTATTTGTAACCGGAAAAACGCATGAAGAAAACTGGATAAAACAGCCTAAAGAATTGGACTTTTTCTTTTTGAAAAATTATTTGGAAAATGTATTGCGTAAAATCGGGATTGCACCTGTAGGGGCACAAAATTTTTTGCCCCTACAGGACGAAACCGAAACAACCTTCCTGGATACATTATTATATATGAAGAATGAAGAACCTATCGCCAAAATAGCCCAGATTCACCCCAAGGTTTTAAAATATTTCGACATTAAAAAGCCGGTTTATTATGCTGAAGTAGATCTGGTAAAACTTTTTGTTGAATATCTGAAAAACAAAACTTTATATACTCCCATTGCGACCACTCCACCTGTGAAAAGAGATTTGGCGCTTGTAATTGATAAAAACATAACCTACCAAGAATTAGAAAACATTGCCACAAAATTCGGCTCCCGGTTTATTAAAAAAATATCATTATTTGATGTTTACGAAGGAGACAAACTTCCCGAAGGCAAAAAACAATACGCTTTGAATTTTGTGTTGCAACACCCCGACAAAACCATGACCGACGAAGAGATTAACAAGATTATGAACAAATTGGTAAATGCGTTTGAGAAGGAGTGTGGAGCGGTATTGAGGTAAGTGGTATGAGAAAGCAGTGGAATTAACTAATAATCACAATTATGAATCACCCATTTCAAATTTACAACACGCTATCCAAGCAGAAGGAGCCATTTGAGGCAGTAGTACCCGGCAGAGTTGGCTTATATGTTTGCGGGCCAACGGTTTACGGTGAACCACATTTAGGGCATGCACGTCCCGCAATTACTTTCGATATTTTGTTCCGGTATTTGGCGCATATTGGATATAAAGTGCGTTATGTGCGCAACATTACCGATGTAGGGCACTTGGAAAACGATGCCGACGAGGGGGAAGATAAAATTGCCAAAAAGGCACGGGTAGAGCAACTTGAACCGATGGAAGTGGCGCAATTTTATATTGACAGCTATCATCGTGCAATGGACAAACTAAATGTGTTGCGCCCCTCTATTGAGCCGCGTGCATCAGGACATATTATGGAGCAAATAGAAGTGATTGAGCAGATTCTACACAAAGGATATGCATACATTTCAAATGGTTCTGTGTATTTTGATGTACCAAAATATAATGCAGATTTTGGCTACGGAAAACTTTCGGGCAGGGTACTGGAAGAAATGATTGCCAATACACGTACGTTGGATGGGCAAGACGAGAAGCGTAATCCTGCCGATTTTGCGCTTTGGAAAAAAGCTGCACCGGAGCACATCATGCGATGGCGTTCACCATGGAGCAACGGGTTCCCAGGTTGGCACATTGAGTGTACGGCAATGAGTACAAAATATTTAGGAGACCATTTCGATATTCATGGCGGAGGTATGGATTTGCTGTTCCCGCATCACGAGTCGGAAGTGTGCCAAGCGACTGTAGTTCACGGCAAAGAATCGGTGAAATATTGGATGCACAACAATATGATTACCATTAACGGACAGAAAATGGGTAAATCGTTAGGCAATTTTATTACGCTCAATCAATTTTTTACAGGTGAACATCCGTCATTGGAACGGGCGTATTCACCGATGACCATTCGCTATTTTATTTTGCAGGCGCATTATCGTGGTACGGTTGATTTTTCAAACGAAGCGCTGATCGCCGCTGAAAAAGGGCTACAAAAACTATATGCCGCCGATAAATTATTAGATAAATTACCGGCAAAAGAAAAATCAGATGAAAATATAACAGCTTGGTTACAACGGTGCTACGATGCAATGAACGACGACTTGAACACTCCAAAACTAATTGCCGAACTTTTTGATGCCGTACGCATCATCAACAGTGTGAAAGAAAACCACCTTTCATTAACCCAAGAAGATATTGAACTGCTTAAAGTCAATTTCAGGCTTTTCTTTTTCGATATTATAGGATTACTTCCTGAAGAAAATAACGCCGAAGGTAACGAAATGGTTGAAGGACTAATGAATATGATTGTTGAAATGCGTCAAGAGGCAAAACTCAATAAAAATTGGACGGTTGCAGATGCTATTCGCAACCATTTGGCCGCCTTAGGAATAACGATTAAAGATACTAAAGAGGGTGTGGTCTGGGAGATGTAGTGTGTGTTTTGTTACATAATAATGGAATATTCATGAACTACCTCCTTAAAGGCGCCAAACAAAAATTGATTTCGATACTCCGCGAAAAAGGGATTACCGATATAAACGTATTGGCCGCTTTTGAAAAAGTTGATCGCCACAAGTTTATCGAATCTTTCATGGAGGATAAAGCCTATTTGGATATTGCATTGAAAATTAAATGCAATCAAACCATATCACAACCATTTACCGTAGCATTTCAAACCCAATTATTGGAAATACAAAAAGGAGATAAAGTATTGGAAATCGGCACAGGATCCGGTTTTCAAGCCGCCATACTGAGCGCAGTAGGTGCGAAAGTCTATACCATAGAGCGGCAAGAAGGACTTTTTAAAGATACTAGAAAATTACTTGAAGAAATTGACCATAAAATATTTACATTTTTCGGAGATGGATTCAACGGTATTCCGCAATATGCACCCTACGACAAAATTATTGTTACTTGCGGTGCACCTGATGTTCCGAGATCATTAATTAATCAATTAAAAATAAACGGATTAATGGTGATACCGGTAGGTGAGGATATGCAAAAAATGATTCGTATTACAAAAACAGGAGAAAGCTCTTCTACAAAAGAAGAGTTTGGCAATTTTGTTTTTGTGCCGATGTTAAAAAACACGTCTGAACTATAAGCAAACTAAGGATGCGCCAAGCGAAAACCGCGATATTGGGAGCGTGATGTGGTTCCGGGAGCCATACTCTTTCGATACGAAACACGGCATTCTTTCGCACTGTCGTACCAGCTACCGTTACGAGACACCCGGGAAAGACCCGTAGCAGGACCTTGTGGATCTATTTGAGATTCATTGGTATATTCTCCAAACCTATCATTACACCATTCCTCAACATTTCCACTCATATCGTAAATTCCTAATTCATTCGGATCCTTTGTGCCAACAGGATAAGTCTTATTTGCAGCATTACCCTTATACCAAGCCACGTCATTTATATTATCGCTGCCGCTGTATCGATATCCTCTGCTTTCGTTACCTCCCCGTGCTGCATATTCCCACTCGGCTTCCGTTGCTAAACGGTATTCTTTACCCGTAAGTTCATTTAGCTTCTTGATAAAATCCTGCGCATCTTGCCAACTTACCATCTCAACAGGCAAGTTATCCCCTTTAAAATGACTTGGATTACTTCCCATAACAAGTTCCCACTGCTTTTGAGTTACAAGATTCTTAGCTATATTGAAACCGGTTAATGTAACTTGGTGAGCAGGTACTTCTCTACCATCTTCCCAACATTCCTCATCTGTGCAACCCATCATAAATTTTCCGCCTTCTACCCATATCAACTCCGGCTCTGCGGGATGAGGTTTGGTTACTTCTACTCTGCAAATAGCCGAGAAAGAACCGTCATCCGTAGTAACAGTAATAATGGCTTTGCCCGGAGCTTTTGCCGTTACATTGCCGCTGTGTGCAGTAGCTATCTCGTCGTCGGTACTTGTCCATCTTACTATTTTATTAGCGGCATCAGCAGGATGTACAGTTACTGTTAAAGCTTTCGTTACATTAACGGTAAGTACTAATGTCGTGGGTTCGAGTGTTACACCGGTAACGGAAACAACAAGTGGTGTCTCTTCCGGTTTGCAGGAAACAGCTACTACTGCTAATAATAACACAACAGCAAGAAAATTGAATAAATTTCTTTTCATAAGTATATCTTTTTGTTAAAATTTTTAGGGTGCAAATATTCACATTTTTTTTCAATTATACGCGTATTTCTTGTCTTTTGTATTTTTTCATAAAAAAAATATGTCATTTTTCTCTTTTTTGACATTTTTATTTATTTGATTATCAATAAAATAAATTCAATTTTGGGTTGTTTTGAAAGAGAAAAAATTTATTTTTGCCAATTCAAAAAACCTCTGTGAATCTCTGGGCTCTCTGTGTTTCTGTGCTGAAAAAACTTAACACAGAGACACAAAGAACACAAAGCAACACAGAAAAATAACTTTAAGTCTTTAAATCTTAAATCTTTAAATCTTGAATCCCATGCTTATAAAAACTTACAGTTGCGCTTTAATGGGAGTTGCAGCAATTCCCATTAGTATTGAAGTCAGTATTGAACTTGGTGTAAATTTCTTATTGGTCGGGTTGCCGGACAGTGCCGTAAAAGAAAGTCAACAACGTATTGATACTGCGTTACATTGCTATGGGTACAAAATCCCCAGTAAAAAAATTGTGATTAATATGGCACCCGCCGACATTCGGAAAGAAGGCTCGGCGTATGACTTAACGCTCGCCGTGGGTATCCTCCTTGCTTCGGAGCAAATACAAGGCGCTGATAAAGTAGAGGATTATTACATCATGGGAGAATTGTCACTTGACGGAACGCTGCAACACATTCGTGGCGCACTGCCTGTTGCCATTGAAGCGCGCAAACGCGGAAAAAAAGGAATCATTTTGCCTATTCAAAATGCCCGCGAAGCTGCCATTGTAGGCGACATTGAAGTGCTTGGTGTTGAAAACATTAAACAAGTCATTGATTTTTTTCATAAAGATGTGCCGATTGAACCTACCAAGATAAATATTCACAACGAATTTCAACGCAGCCTAAACGAGTATGAGTTTGATTTTTCAGATGTTAAAGGGCAGGACAACATTAAACGTGCGTTAGAGATCGCAGCAGCGGGCGGTCATAACGTTATTCTCATCGGCTCTCCCGGATCTGGAAAAACGATGTTGGCGAAGCGACTACCCTCTATTCTACCGCCGTTAACGTTAAACGAAGCATTGGAAACCACTAAAATTCACTCCGTTGCCGGAAAAATGAGCCGGTATGCTTCGTTAATTTCGGTGCGCCCGTTTCGCTCGCCGCACCACACCATTTCCGATGTGGCTTTAGTAGGTGGCGGACAACATCCGCAACCCGGTGAAATCTCATTGGCGCACAACGGCGTGCTCTTTTTAGACGAGCTTCCCGAGTTTAAACGAACCGTGTTGGAGGTGATGCGCCAACCATTGGAAGATAGATACGTAACCATTTCACGCTCAAAATATACGGTTGAGTTTCCTGCTTCGTTCATGTTTGTGGCCGCCATGAATCCCTGCCCTTGCGGCAATTACAATAATCCCAAAACGCCTTGCACTTGCGGACAAGGTATCGTGCAACGCTATTTAAATAAAGTTTCCGGTCCTTTAATGGATAGAATTGATATTCACGTGGAAGTGGTTCCCGTATCGCATGAGGAATTGACCTCTACCAAACCGGTGGAAGCGAGTTCCAAAATTCGCGAACGGGTGATAGCTGCACGCACATTACAACGCAAACGTTTTGAGCATATTCAAAACGTATTCTGCAACGCGCAAATGAGTAGCAAAATGGTACGCACTTATTGCGCCATCTCAAAAGAAGGGGAGGATCGCTTGAAAATGGCTATGGAAAAATTAGGACTTTCTGCACGTGCTTACGACCGTATTTTAAAGGTAGCCAGAACAATAGCAGATTTAGACAATGCGATAAATATTGAAATAGAGCACTTATCGGAAGCCATTAATTTTAGAAGTTTGGATAGAGATAATTGGGGAAAATAAGAAAGAATATGGTTGATGAACTCTTTTACAAAATCGCATTATCGTATCAAAAAGGATATGGTAATTCTGTGATAAAAAAATTATTACAGCTTTCCGGAAGTGCTTCTGTTTTGTTTCTTGACTTTAATTCTGTTCGCAAAAAGATAAAAACTGCGCGTTCATTTCCGACAGCGCCGGTTTTAACACAAGAAATAGAAAAAGCGGTATATAACGAATTGAATATGGCAGCAAAAAATGAGATTACGCATTGTTTTTTCACCGATCCCGAATATCCGAAGCGTTTGCTGCGCTGTAATGACGCACCCTATATGTTTAGTTATAAAGGTAACAGCCGGTTCAATTTTGAAAAAGCATTAGCCATTGTGGGCACAAGACATGCTACGCCGTATGGCAAAGATGTGGTGCGGCGTGTCGTTTCTCATTTAACCTCTCATAATGTTTCTATTATAAGCGGTTTAGCTATTGGAATTGACACTTTTGCCCACGAAGCAGCATTAGATTACCGGTTGCATACAGTAGGGGTAATGGGTTCCGGATTGGGAAATATCTATCCTTCTTCCAACCAAAAATTAGCCAAAAAAATGACGGATTCCGGTAGCACGTTGGTTTCGGAGTACCCGTTCTATACTTTGCCCGACCGACAAAATTTCCCCAAGCGAAACCGCATTATTGCCGGTATGGCGGATGCAGTATTGGTAGTGGAAACCGGAAAACGTGGCGGGAGCATCATTACCGCTTGCATTGCACACTCTTACCAACGCGATGTGTTTGCCATTCCGGGATCGGTTTTTGAGCCTTCGCAAGAGGGATGCCACGAACTCATTCGCCAAAATTTGGCGGCATTAGTTACCTCTGGAGAAGATATTATTGAAATGATGGGTTGGGATGTAGAAAAACCGGCACAAATTCAACCGCAACTTTTTAAAGAACTAAATGAAGATGAAGAAAATGTAGTTTCTGTTATACAAAACCTTAAAGAGCCTCATATTGACGAATTGCTAACAGCTACTAACACCCTAACCCCCTCAAAAATAGCCTCCATTTTATTAGGCTTGGAGCTTAACGGGGTTATTGAGGCACTTCCGGGTAAGAGATATCGGTTAATACAAAGCGGGAGGAAATACTGATACATCTAATTTTAAAACCGCACCCCTATAGTAAGCACAATGCGGTGTGTAATAAATTTGTTGTTAACCGCATTTACAAAATCCTGATCGAACATCCAGTATTTTTCTTTAGAAGTCATGAATGCATAGGCAAAATCGCTATAAAATACTCTAGTTCTAAAACCAAGACCTGCCGAAGCATAGTGCTTTGAGCCGTCATTAATATCATCTTTATAAGGAGATGAAATATAGTTATATCCTGCTCTTATAGAAAATACCTGGGTTAAGTTGAACTCCGCGCCAATACGTGCGATATGAGAAAAACCATACGTATTTAAAATTTCTGTATTCTCTTCATTAAAATTATGAGTAAGAGAATACATGTTTGCCATACTGTAATCGACAAATTCATATTCCATACTGATAAAAGCGCGTTGTTGGATAAGGAATGCTACGTTCGCCATAGCGCGTAAAGGGGTGGTAAGAGAGTAAAGAAATTTATTGGTAGAGTACGGGCCCTGCGGCTCTACGTCATAGTTTACCTTGTATAGGTTTCCTTCATTATCTTCCTCCCATTGCCAAGCGCGGGCAGTCATTTGTCTGCCAAAGAAGTCTCTCACATTTCCGTAATAGGTAGGTGTATGAAAAGCCATTCCCACACGTAAAAAATCGAAAGGCTGATAATTAATACCCAATTTCAAATTTATACCTGTAGCGCGAACGCTGAGTTCATCCTCAATTTTTATATTTTTAAACTTTTTGTCAGGATTTCTATCATTGGTTTCCGTATAAATCCTATTTTCTGAAAAATTAATAAATGGGACACCAATAGTAGCACCCAAAAATAACATATCATCATAATTTGTTCCAAACGAAAAAACCATTTCGTCATTTCCCCCTACTCGCGTTACAGTGGAAAATTGCTCCATATCAATGTTTTCCATTTCTGCTTCATACGTAGTATTAGTTAAAGGGGAAATGAGCCAGGAGTTATAAGCATAATAAATCTCCGTAGGCCAATTCTTCATATTAGTAGTATAATCGAGACCGAGTTCGTTAGCTGCCTCAGCGATAACAGAGCCTATGGTACTACCCTCGTTTCTACTTTTAATAGAAAAAGCCCTGCCATAATTTTGTATGCGATTGTATCCAAAGCCTATCTGAAACTTCTTCCACAGAGTGCTTGAAATTCCAGGCATTGCGAATATGAGGCCGACACTTCCCACATTATATTTCACACTTTGTCCAAAAGAGCTTGCTTTGTTGTATCCGGAGGTGTTTTTAGCGATAGAAAGCGTCATTGGGGTAAAAGTAATTTCACTTTTTTTGTATAATCCTATGGAGGCGGGGTTCGTGTTGAGTGCTGAGAAATCGGCACCTACAGCACCAAAGGCTTTTCCTGCACCCATAAAACGGGCAGTTCCTTGCCAGTCTAATTCAGAAAAACGAAGCGCATCTATTTCATTTTGAGCGCTAATACTCGTTAGCATTAGTGGAATTATACTAAGGAAAAAAGTGATGGTTTTTAAAAAGGTGTTCATAATTTATAATTTAAAGATTTTAAGTTGATTTGTTTATGGATGTATCAATTTAATGTTTTATATTTTTTCATTATTGACCGACAAAAATATTAAAAATACAACACCGTAGAAACCAACACCCGCAAATTGTGCACCCAATGCGTAGAGGTACTCTTATCCACTCTTCCTGTTGAGGTTAAGGAAGTTCCATAAACCGCCGACGTGTATTCCGGCTCCAAGCAAAATTGCAATTTGTTCGCCGTATATTTCAAACGCGTGCTCACTCTGTACATAAAATCGGCATTGTGCACGCGGGCGTAGTATGAATGCGGGTTTTCAGGCGTTTGTACCGCATGAAAAGCGCCTAAGTTTTGGCAATAACCGCCAAATATGCCGACCTCCCACGAACGGTAGTTCAGATAGAGGTCGCCCCAAAAGGAAAGCGTATTTAAGTTCGTATAATCAAAGTCTTTTATAAAATCTAACGGTGCGTTGGCATCGTATTCTTTTATGGCGTAACCTCCGATCATTAAATATTCGTAGCTGTTTTGAATAAAAGCTGCTTTCAGTTTAACCCCTGTTTTTGTTTTTATATTGATTTGATTTTCATAATGAAAGAAAGCGATGCCCGAATAACTATTTAAGCCTTTTTTAGTTGCCAATGTATCCGCTGTCATTAATCGAGGGACAATTCGTTTAAAGTTAAATCCCAAACCTGCATAGACAGTGGACTGTGAATAGGAAGCAGGAGGCATCGGTCTAAAATCGAAAATATATTGCAATCCCATTTCAGGTATCATACTTTGGCGAATGTAATCTGCTGAAATACCTGACGGGCCGGTGGTTAGCAAATCGCGTTGTGCATTCAGATAGGCAAGTAAATAGTTATTTTTTGCAAATTCCTGTGTTACTCTAATTTGTGGTACACGAGCAAAAGGCTGAAATGGAGCGCCTGCACTGCCTGCCACCGTATGAGCAAACATTCTTTCTGTAAACAATGGATGCCAGGACTGCCCCATTAACAATTGTGTGGTTTTCCAATTCATTCTAACAAAAGCGTGGCGTAATGCAAAACCATTCATATTCGTATTTGAAATCCCCATAAACCATCCCTCTACTAATCCCGATACTCTTGCATTTAAAGTTCTAGGCATTTGTATATTTAATGTAAGTCGCGTGTTCATGGCACAAAAATTGAATGAGCCATGCGCGTTAATATCTTTTCCGTTTTTATCGAAAAAAACATCTGCCGGATATAAGTAAATTCCTCCGTCTCTGGCTTCTATGGGTTTGCGCGTATCCCAAAAAGCATCAAAACCAATTAGACCACTCCATTCTAAACTCCAATTTTTTTCTATAGTTCGGCATGCCATGGGAGTAATGGTATTCCGCTCACGTATTGTATCCGTATCTTTCAATGAAAAAAATGCTTTTGCTTTGTCGCCTTTTTTATGCGATACAGTGTCTTGCGTTTGTGCAAATGTGCTAAAAACAAGTGCGCAAAAGAAAATGATGTAAGTTGCTCTCATTGAGATATCTGATGAATAATCGTATTTCTTAAATCAATGCCCCAAAGTAATTTTTCACGAATTATGGAGAAAAACTCGGTGTTGTGAAAACGCACCATGGATATCTCAAAATCTTCTTTTGTAATGATTAAGGTAGAAGCTGTAGGCGCGATAATGCGCTCATTATCTAAGGCTAACGAAAATTTATGAGTGCTTCTGCTGTGCACTTTTATCTTAATCTCATCATTAACATTCACAATAATCGGTCGGATATTTAGCGTATGCGAGGCAATCGGCGTGATGATGTTCACATCGGAAGTGGGGTGTATGATAGAGCCGCCGCAACTCAGCGAATAGGCCGTGGAGCCGGTGGGCGTTGCCACAATCAAACCGTCTGCCCAATAGGTGTTTACGTGAATATCATTGACACAGAGTTCAATCGCACACATGGAGTCTTCGTCTTTTGCTCTCACGGTAATGTCATTCAACGCAAAATGGTTTTCCAACGGCAAATGATTATCGGTATCCAAATGCAGGAGCTTTCTTTTTTCAATGGAAAAATGTCCTTCGCAAAGCATTTGAAACTGTTGTTCGAAATTCTTTTTGGTAATGGTAGTCAAAAAACCGATGCGTCCGGTGTTGATGCCCACCATGGGAATGTTCAGGTTGCCTACCAATTTCATGGCGGCAATAAAAGAGCCGTCGCCGCCAAACGAAAAGAAGAAGTCAATATGAGACATCGTTTTGAGTTCTTCATGCGTGGCAAAAACAGGGCATTTTTCGATAATTTTCTTCAGATAACTTTTTTTGGTCAATTTTTCATGCACCAACAATTCAACACCCTTTCTTTTAAGGTATTGCAAAGCTTCCACGATAAACTCCTTATCGTTTTCGCTGTGTTTTCTGTAAAAAACGGCAATTTTCATACGGATTTATTCGTAATTTTTAGCGGTTGCGTCTCCGGTTAAAATCAGGTAAGCGTTAAAAGCCAGTGCTCTCATTTCATCTTCTCCCGGGTACACTTTCACCGGCGCGATCCAATCAATATAGCGGGTAATCTCCTCAACTACAGGCTTTCCGTAAGCAATGCCGCCGGTTAACAAAATCGCATCTACTTTTCCTTTTAAGACCACTGCGGCTTCTCCTATCGCCTTTGCCACTTGATATGCCATGGCGTTTTCGATGAGTTTGGCTTTTTCATCGCCGGCTTGTGCGTCTTTTTCAATTTGGTAAGCGTCGTTTATGCCGAAATAACCTACGTAGCCGCCTTTTCCTACCAACATTTTTTTAACCTCATCTTTAGAATATTCTCCACTAAAACAAAGATTTACCAATTGACCGGTGGGCAAAGTTCCGGAGCGTTCCGGAGAGAACGGACCTTCGCCGTCCAGTGCTTGGTTTACATCAATTACGCGTCCTTTTTCATGTGCGCCCACGCTGATGCCGCCGCCCATGTGTGCTACGATGAGGTTCAACATGTCGTAATTTTTTCCAATTTCGAGCGCATAGTTACGCGCCACTGCTTTTTGATTTAGCGCATGAAAAATAGACTTGCGCTCAAACAGCGGGTGTCCGGCAATACGCGCCACCTCGTGCATTTCATCAACTACCACAGGATCTGCAATGTAAGAAGCAGGCAACCCAATAGCTTGCGCGATATTATCGGCAATTAACCCGCCCAAATTAGAAGCATGTTCGCCACTATATCCGATATGCAGATGTTCTTTCATCAAATCGATTACTTTATAAATTCCTGAGGGAATGGGTTTTATCAACCCTCCACGACCAATTACAATTTCAATTGAGTTTAAAGGAATGTTATTTTCTTCCAACTCTTTTAAAATGACACTTCTCCTAAAGTCAGCTTGATCGGTAATCTTTTCAAACCCTGATAATTCTTCAGTTGAGTGTTTAATGTTTTTTACAAAAATTTGTTCTTTTCCGTTAAACACGGCGATTTTGGTGGATGTTGAACCCGGGTTGATGGCTAAAATTCTGTTCATAGGTATTTTTACTAATAGGTGGCAAAAATAAGAAAAAGTGGCAAAGTTGTGTAAATGTTTTTCCAATCTTATGTACAAGGCTAAGTCTACTTTGCAGTAAGTGAACAGGATTAAAATAAAATAAAAAAACACACCCTCCCTCTTTTTATTATTTTTGCCATTCAAACTTTCACTTTTTGATTAAATGAAACACAAAAAACTATTCCTATTAGACGCGATGGCACTCATTTACAGAGCCTATTACGCCATGATTCGCTCGCCGCGCGTAACGAGCAAAGGGTTAAATACTTCTGCTATTTTTGGCTTTACCAACACGCTGTATGAATTAATTCGCAATGAAAATCCTACCCATTTGGCGGTTTCATTTGATACAGGTGCCCCTACCTTGCGTCATGCCGAATTTGAAGCTTATAAAGCACATCGCGAAAGCACCCCAGAAGATATTGTTAAAGCTATTCCTTATATCTACAAACTTTTAGAAGCATTTAATATTCCTGTTTTAATGAAAGACGGCTATGAAGCCGATGATATTATCGGAACTTTAGCAAAACAAGCAGAAGCTCAAGGTTTTGAGGTTTATATGATGACCTCCGACAAAGACTACGGGCAGTTGGTATCGGAGCATGTTTTTATGTACAAACCAGGTAAATTCGGGCAAAAAGCAGAAACATTAGGCGTAAAAGAGATTTGCGAAAAATATAGCATCAAAAACCCTGAGGAACTTATTGATATATTGGGATTATGGGGCGATGCTTCTGATAATATTCCGGGCGTGCCCAATATCGGCGAGGTTAAAGCCAAAAAATTGATTCAGCAGTTTCACTCCATCGAAAATATTTACCAAAATATTGATCAAATAGATAATGATAAACTGCGCCAATCATTGATAGATTATCAGGAACAGGCATTCCTGTCGAAATCGTTGGCAACCATTATATTGGATGTGCCTATTGACTGTGATTGTGAAACGACAATCATGCGCACGCCCAATTTCGACGCTCTGCGTAGTTTATTCCATGAATTGGAATTTCGGGCGCTGGGAAATCGGATTTTGATGGAAATGCAAGAGATGGTAGGCGGTGTGCGGGAAGCGGGAAGCGGTGCGCAAAATGTAGGGGCGTTGCGTGCAACGCCCAAAAACAATGCCATTCCCGATTTATTTAATCAGGATATTGAGAGTGAGGAAAATGATTATTTATCACAGCAAAATTCCATTTACAAAACATTTACGGATAACACGCACGATTTAATTGAATGTACAAATATTGTAGGGGTACAAAATATTGTGTCCCTACCGAACCAACGCCTATTTTTTGAATGGATTTACACCAACGATGTTATTTCGGGGTTTGCGTTTTCGGAAAATGGAATACAAATTTATTACTATAACATTGATAGGGGCAAGGCGCGCCTTGCCCCTACAATGGATATTTTGAAAACCATTTTCGAAAACCCCCGAGAAATCATATCCTTTCAAACTAAAAATATCTTTAAATTTTGCGATGAGTATCAAATAGAGATTAAATCCGTTTTTTTTGATTTGCAAGTGGCGCACTACCTCATTCAACCGGAAATTTCACACCAATTGGGCAGCATTACCGAGTCTTATTTGGAATATGAATTAATCAATAGTGAGAAAAATAATACACAAAAACTCCAAATTGAGGCGGTTTGTGAAAAAGTGGAGATTTTTGCACAGTTATTTCCCATTTTTAAAGAAGAGTTAGAAAAAGCATCACTGATAAAACTGTTTTATGAAATTGAAATGCCATTGACTCAGGTGCTTGCTAATATGGAGCTTACCGGAATTAAAATTGACAAACAGATGTTGGAAGAAAGCTCTACCGCTATCACGAAAGAAATTCAGGACATCGAAAACCGGATTTTTGAATTGGCTGAAACCACTTTTAATATTGCTTCACCTAAACAGTTAGGTGAAATTTTATTTGAAAAACTTCACATCATTGAAAACGCCAAGTTAACAAAAACCAAACAGTATCAAACCGGCGAAGAGATTCTACAAAAACTTTACCATAAGCATCCTATCATTCCGCTTATCTTAGAATGGCGGTCGTTATCAAAATTAAAATCTACTTATATTGATGCGCTTCCGCAGCTTATTGATTCTAAGACAGGAAGAGTTCATACTACTTTTCAACAAACGGTAACTTCTACAGGAAGATTAAGTTCTATCAATCCTAATTTGCAAAATATTCCCATTCGTACGGAGCGGGGCAAAGAGATTCGCAAGGCGTTTGTGCCCTCTTCGGATAAAAATGTGTTGGTGTCTGCCGATTACTCGCAAGTGGAATTACGCATTGTGGCCGCTATGGCGAATGATGAGAGCATGATCCAAGCATTTCAACAACAGCAAGATATTCATACCATAACAGCTTCTCGTGTTTTTCATGTGACTACAAAAGAGGTTAGTAAAGAACAACGTCGCTATGCCAAAACCGTCAATTTTGGCATTCTTTATGGCATGTCGGCATTCGGATTAGCCGACCGGTTGCACATTCCGCAAGGCGAAGCGCGACAACTCATCACCGATTACAACCGCAGCTTCCCAAAAATTGAACAGTTTATGAACGAAATCATGGAATTTGCCCGAAAAAATGGCTACGTAGAAACCTTGTTGGGCAGACGTCGTTACATTCGCGACATTAACTCCGGAAACGGCATGTTGCGCAAATCGGCAGAGCGCAACGCCATCAACGCCCCCATTCAAGGCACCGCCGCCGATGTGATTAAAATTGCGATGATCCGTATTCATAAAGAACTAAAAGAGAGAAATCTGAACACAAAAATGGTACTGCAAGTACATGACGAATTAGTATTTGATGTACCCTTAGAAGAATTAGATATTATTGCCCAAATCGTCCCCAATTTAATGAGTTCCGCCCTTATCATACAGGTTCCCTTAGTAGCGGAGTTGAGCTTTGGGAAGAATTGGTATGAGGCGCATTGAGAGGGGGTTAGTGATTAATGGAGACTAAACAATAAACTGATGCAAAAAACTTACCAAAAGAAAAAATAATCCTTAAACTTCTCACATTTTTTCGTTATTTCGCACCTTAATAATCAAAAAAATGGAACATCCAACCTTAGTAGAAAAAGTAACCGCAATTCTTGACCAAGTTCGCCCTTATTTACAACAAGATGGCGGCGATATTCAATTTGTAGAGCTAACCCCCGAAAACATCGTGCGCGTTCAACTTCGCGGCGCTTGCGGAAGCTGCCCCCATGCAAAAATCACCCTCAAAAATATGGTAGAAGCTGCAATTATAGAGTACTGCCCGGAAATTAAAGGGGTGGAGGATATTAATTTGATGTAATAAATGGTATGAGGTTTGCGGTATGAGGTAAGCGGTATATTTCCGCACACCGCTAACCGCTAACCGCACACCGCAACCCCAAAAACCATGGCCCTAAAATGCGGAATCATCGGCTTAACCAACAGCGGAAAAACAACGTTGTTTAATTGTATTTCCAATACAAAAGCAGCTATTACCGACTTTGCGTACAGCACAAATAAATCAAACATAGGCGTTTGCAATGTGCCCGACCCAAGGCTGGAGCATATTGATACTTTTATCAAAGCGGAGCGTTTGGTGCACGCCACGATGGATATTGTGGATATTCCGGGCTTGGCAAAAGGCGCCTCGCAGGGCGAAGGAATCGGAAATACGTTTTTGGCAGATGTACGCTTGTGCGATGCCCTAATTCACGTATTGCGCTGCTTCGATAACCCAAATCTGCCTCACGTGGAGGGCGCAATTGACCCTGTTCGTGATATTGAAATCATTGACTTTGAGCTACAAGTAAAAGACTTAGAGCAAATTGAACGGAAAATGGTGAAAGTGGAAAAAGCCGCAAAAGTGGGCGAAAAAAGCGCAAAGCAAGATTACGAAACACTTCAAAAATATAAAAAACATGTCGAAAACTTTCAGAATGTTAGCACATTAGAAGTTTCTCCGGAAGAACGTGCCGTGGTTGCCGATTTGCTTTTGCTTACCGAAAAACCACAACTGTTCGTGTGTAACGTAAACGACGAAGATGCGGTTTCCGGAAATAAATATATTGAGCAAGTAAAAGAGTATCTGAAAGATAAAAACGCAGAAATGTTGATCATCGCCGGAAAAATAGAATCTGAAATTGCCGAATTGGACGATGAAGAAGAGCGCATGATATTTTTGCAAGACGTAGGACTTAGCGAAGCCGGCGTGCGAAAAGTGATTCGCGCCGCCTATAAGTTGTTGAACCTCATTTCTTTCTTCACAGTTGGCGGCAAAGAAAACCGCGCATGGACCATAAAGAAAGGCATGTTGGCACCGCAAGCCGCCGGCGCTATTCACAGCGATTTGGAACGTGGCTTTATTCGCGCCGAAGTGATTAAATACGACGACTTAGTAGCTTTCGGCTCTGAACTAAAATGTAAAGAAGCCGGCAAACTTTCCGTAGAAGGAAAAACCTACCAAGTACAAGACGGTGACATCCTGCACATCAGATTCAATGTCTAAAATCGCAAATCTTTAAATATTAAATATTAAATATTAAATCTTTAAATTATGCCCAAAAAAAAACTCCTATCCTTACTATTATTGATGATTTTCATCCTCACCGGTTGTGTAACCAAAAGCAAATACAACGAATTAGAAGCCTTGTATAAAAGATGCACCGATGATCTGAATTATACTACTTCTGAAAAAATTGACTTTGAGAATAAAAACAAAGACCTGAAGTCGGAAATTGCCACTTTGAAAACCCAAATTGATAATTTGAAAGAAGATACGACTGCTCTGGGCAGAAGAATTCGTATTGCAGAGCGCAATTTGGCAAAAACGAAAGGCGATTATGACGATCTTTTAAAGAGTTTTACTGACCAAAATTTAAGCAAGAGCGCGGAAATTACGGCGCTAATGAATACTTTGGAAGCGCGGCAAAAAGAATTGGAGGAAAAAGAAGCGCATTTAGAAGAGCTGCAAAATATTTTGGCTCAAAAAGATGCTGAGGTAAAGGCATTAAAAGACAAAGTGGCAAACGCATTGAAAGGATTTGAAGATCACGGATTGACTGTTTATGAAAAAAACGGGAAAGTGTACGTATCATTGGACGAAAAATTGCTCTTTGCCTCCGGGAGCTGGGAAATTGACACTAGAGGAAGAGAAGCCCTGCGCGAATTAGGAAAAGTGCTTGCTAGTGAATCGAATATAAATGTACTTATTGAAGGACACACCGATAACGTTCCGTTTAGGGGCACCGGAAATGTAAGAGATAATTGGGATTTAAGTGTAATGCGCGCCACTTCAGTGGTCAAAGAGTTATTGAAAAATCCGGAGATTGATCCGCAACGTATTACTGCCGCCGGAAGAAGCGAGTATCTTCCCATTGACACAGATGATACGAGAGAAGCGCGTGCCAAAAACCGGCGCACCGAAATTATCTTAACGCCGAATTTAGATGAACTTTTCAGGATTATTGAAAATCGCTAATTTGTAATTTAAAATTTAAGATTTAAGATTTAAGGGCTGTACTTTAATAATTTCCCCCTTTTAAATTTTAAATCTTAAACAACCATAATTAAATGTTCTCAAAGATACTGCTTGATTGGTTTGAAGAAAACCAACGCCAATTGCCTTGGCGCGGGGAAACCGATCCGTATAAAATCTGGGTTTCTGAAATTATTTTGCAACAAACCCGTGTAAATCAAGGCTGGGAGTATTATTTGCATTTCATTAACCGGTTTCCGAATGTGAAAGCATTGGCACAAGCACCTTTGCAAGAAGTTTTGCACGTATGGCAGGGGTTGGGTTACTATTCCCGAGCACGCAACATGCACACCGCCGCCCAACAAATCATGCAAGAACATCAGGGCGTTTTTCCGGATAATTACTTGGAAATTAAAAAGCTAAAGGGGATCGGAGATTATACGGCGGCAGCAATCGGCTCCATTGCATTCAGGCTTCCTTACCCTGCCGTAGATGGCAACGTCTTGCGTGTAATGACAAGAATATTTGGTATTTATGATGATATTTCGCAACAAAAAACAGTGCGTGCCATTACGCAATTTTGCCAAGAGTTATTAGATAAAAAAAACGCGGGAAATTTCAATCAAGCACTGATGGAGTTCGGTGCTATTCAATGTACACCTAAGAAAACAAATTGTGATGCTTGCCCATTTTCAGTTCAATGTGTGGCTTTGGCAAAAGGACATATAAATTTGCTACCTGTAAAATCTTCAAAAATAAAAGTAAAGGAACGGTACTTGCACTATTTTATCTTCATTAAAAATGACAAAACTATTATTGAACAACGCACAGCTAACGATATTTGGAAAAATTTATATCAATTTCCTTTGATTGAAACCTCAACGGCTTGCGAAAAAATTACCGAGAAAATGATTTTAGATGCCGGATTAGGCAACCCTCGACCTGAATTTTTGAAAGAAGTAAAACATAAACTTACACATCAACATTTGACGATTCGGTTTTATGTAGTTAATGGTTGTTTTCCGGGATTAAAGAATAATTGGGTTGTAGTTTCTGTAAAAGAATTAAGTGATTACCCTTTTCCAGTAGTGCTGAAAGACGTGCTCCCGTAGATTTTCGTATCATATCTACAAAATATTTTCGAGCAAAAAAGAATTTTTGTTTCTTTGCAGAAAGTTTTTAGAGTATGGACGAAAATTTTAACATAATTCAAAAATATAATTTCTGGGACGTAAAAACTCCTGAACTTGGCTTTTATCGCGCCGATTATACTGATAAAATTTTTGCTTACATAGGCAATCGTCTTGTCAAAGTATTGATTGGGCAAAGACGTACCGGCAAAAGTTATATTCTGCGGCAGTTAGCTAATAAATTGATTTATAATGGTGTTGGTAGAAAAAATATTTTGTATATCAATAAAGAATATACCGATTTTGATTTTATAGCTAATTATACCGACCTTGATAATTTTGTGAAATTTTACAAAAAGAAATTCAATGTAATGGGTAAAATTTGCCTTTTTATTGATGAAATTCAAAACATT
>Ga0123353_10001134_pt1 | contig 32441 bp, 23 predicted proteins | sample TergutLab28metaG_3_FD_92763 | JGI IMG/M metagenome (GOLD analysis project Ga0123353, IMG submission 92763) | Labiotermes labralis P3 segment gut microbial communities from Petit-Saut dam, French Guiana - Lab288 P3 | ecosystem: Host-associated > Arthropoda: Insects > Digestive system > Gut ... | reverse complement strand
GGTTAGGGTCAGAAACTAGGATTTTGGTGTAGTGTCCATTCCGGGTTAACCATTTTCATCTCCGGCTAAAAAAAAAATTATTTATTATTCTGTTTAACATGATGTCCGCGCCCCCCCCCCCCCCGTATAGACTGCATTTTGCTTTACCACAAAAGATTTGGAATGTGCGATCGTCTGGTACAAATTGGAACCGGGGACCTCACCATTCGTGGGAATGCTGTCCTGTCGACCCTGATGTTTGATGGCGAAGGGTTTGCAGATTATGAACAGAAGTAGGTCTGTGGAATACAAATTAGGTTTGTAATGAATTTAAGACAATAAAACTGAGACAATATGTTATTTTTTAACTGGGCTAGCTCGGTGGCGTAGTGACAAGACCACATTCTGGCTTATTCTCGGCAGAAGGAATACATTTTTCCCCCCACGAGATTTGCGATGTTCACAGCGCCGATGTTGTGGTTCTGGTCTTCGGGGATATTACCCAGTGTAGCATTCTTCTAGGACCTACCCATCCTAGGAGACGAGGGCTGTACGTTGCTTCGAAGTTTCTTGTCACGCAGTGTAACATCCCGAAGACCAGGATCATAAAAAGAAGTGTTTCTTCTCAAAAACGTCCAGACCGGCTGCAGAATCCACCCAGCTCCTGTTTGCAGGATACCAGATGATCTTTCTCCCCCCGTAAAGTGGACGAGGCTTGAAGCTTACCACCCACCTCCATCTAGTGCCTATTGCTTCCTCATTGGCGTGCACAGGAACAGTTGTACCTTTGGTCTTACTAAAATAGAAAGAAGGTTATAACGAAGTGATAATAAATTTAGGGATTTTTTTATTCCGAATGATGAAAGCCCCCTCTATTTTCCAGTACCCTAAACATCAAGATATACATCGATATATATCGATTATATTGATGCCTGTCTCCACTCCAGCTCACCACGCACATGTGCTCGCATGCACATTAAAAGCAAACAGTAGGTTTGTTACTTGTGAATTGTAGTCTCTTGCCGTGAAGAGATAGGTTTGAAAATACGATGTTTGGAACAAAGAAGTGATGACATAGGCTGTATTGGGAATTCAGGATATTGCATAACGATGATCTGTGACTACGCATTGCACCGAGTATTAGGGTTGTAAAACCTACGATGCTGCTGGTCGTTGGAAGTAGAGTTTGAATTAGTATAGACAGCGTTTCCCAAACTTTTCCGTGAAAAAACCACCCCCCCCCCAAAAAAAAATCATAGATTTTTAAGTTTAAATTTGGACATAGAATATTTGATCATAGTTTAAGATACTTTTTTTTATAAGAACCTTTCTTTTAGTTACTAATAAATGGATTTTTATTGCGCTGACTTTTATTTGTTAAATGACGGACCACAAAACATATGTGTTTCGTATATGTTTACTAAGTTGAAGAGTGTTCCTTGACGAGAAAGTTTGGGACACACTGGTGTAGGCAAGAAACTAATTTGTATCTGTGAATAGCCATGTAAGTTTTAAGAGACGTGTGGTGTGACCCTGATTTTACCGCCTTGTCCCGGTGCCTTCCTGTCGCTGCCTTTCGCATCTCACTACCTAGTTACCGTGTTCTGTACATTCCAGATATGTAGATGCTGCCGCTCAGTATGTCTAATCGTTGCTCGTAAGGTCAAATACTCCCCATGTTCACCAGAGCTCGCCGCTGATTTCTATAGTACACCGAGTAATACATCCCGTTTGTTGTAAGATATGTCGTCAGTGCAGTGTGCGACAAGCTCCTTTTGCACCTGTGCAAGAAGAGTGTTGCACTGTGCTGGAAGCAGGAAAGTCTCATGCTTAAAACACTGCAGGTAAAACGAGTAGAAGCTTGTGTACAGGAACGGGGAGGGGGGGGGGGGGGTCACAACTCTTATTGTGTTCGTTAGTATTAGATATTCACTGTGATTTCCAGTCTAACTTATATCCTGCTTGCGACAGGCCTTCCAGGTGATTTTTTCCATTCTGGTTTTGGCCAAAATCGTGTATGCACTATCATGTCTCAAATGCATGCTCTATTTCCCGCGTGTATCGTCCTTGATATGCAGCTGTCATTCAGAGTTCTGTATTGCCTTTTCTTAGGCCGATCCTGGTGGCTGTGCGGTCCAAGGCGTAGGTGTGTGGCTGCTTGATTTTTGGGATTGAAAGTTCGAATACCGTTGAAGACGTGCATGTTCTCCAGTGTCTTGTGTTGCGTGGGTAGTGGCTCGTGCGAATAACTGATCACTCATTCACGGGAGTCCTACCTGATGTGTGTGTGTGTGTGTGTGTGTGATCTATAAACCTCGACAGTGAGACGGCCTAGGTCCGAGTTTGGTTGTTGCGTCACAGGGGAAAAAATTACGTTTTCCTGAAACGTGACTGTTAGGGTCTTTCCCGCTTGGCTGTTTTGTGGCACCACAAATAGGAGCGCGACTTGCCCAGCCATTAGTGGGCGTATTTCGACCTAGAAGCGCATCATTGCGCATTGAAGCGCTACAAACGCTCTTAGTCGTTTTTACCCTCTACCAGAACGCAATGGTTCCGACACGCCACAGCTAGTTATAACACTGTCGCATCGGGTGCCATTTACACGAGCGTGTTCTGCTCACTTCAAACGCGGTACTATTTGTGGCGCCACGAACACGCTCGTTGAAAGGGCCATAGCCGTTCTGTGGAACTGTGTGACGCGCGTGTCTGGTGAAGACAGAGTCGCTGTTTCAGGGAGCAAGTGCAGCAGATCGATTTCCAAAACGGAGCGAAATCAACTCTTTGAAATCTTAACACGAACTTGAATTTTATGTGAAGATCCCGTTCGTACCGCACAGTAAACGCACACCATCCTGTTACAAAAAATAATTCAGCTGCAAGGAAATAGGAAGGTAATCGCTGTTATACTGCGATTTTTGTAAAACATCTAAGTACACTCTGTAAGCGAACTGTCGGTTTTTTTAATGTCGAAGCCGGTGGTACGGATAGTAACCACTAGACCCTAAAACACTGGTGCGCATCCTGTGGCCCCGGACCATTTCGTGGCCTTTGGAGTATTTAGTTATGCATAGTATTAATACATTGCGTCTATTAATATCATGTTTCAAGAACCCTCTGTGGCATTTCACAAAATCACCTGTTTGTCTAAATGACCCAGGATTCGAATCTCGGCCGAGGCAAGAAATGTTTCTCCGAAAACTCTAGGCCAGCTATGGGACGCACCCAGTCTCCTATGGGTACCGGTGTTATTCCCGGGTGTGGTAAAACAGCCGGGCGCTATGTTAACATTTCACCTCCGTGTATTGCCGAAGTTAAGAATGAGTGGAGCTGTACCTCTCCTTGCGTGGACAGGGACAACGTTAGCATCACCATTCGTCTGTAGGGTTATGAAACATTTGTGTATGTACGTGAGGGCTGTGAGTGCTACTGGTGTATTTTCCTCCAGTCTTCATTGGCCTTTGTCAGCCAGCCAAGGAAGGAGCTCGTTGCCAAGAAGTTTATCATATGGTTATCACTGCTAACATTCATGTGAATAGATTTATTAGATGGTAGGAGGAGAATAGAGGAAAGTTCTCTGGAGGGGAAACCGTAACAGCAGCCAGAGGATATGGAGGTGGTCGATCCATGGGGTTTCTGTTCATGGCCTCGTTGTAGTTTAACAACAGAAGGAATTCTGGTCTTCGACATTTTTGTTCGCGTTTCATAATAACCGACCCTCACATCCGCTGTGAGAACAGATCGAGTTTTAACCGCAGTACGAACTCTGTTAGTCATTAAATAAATAATAGGACTTCAACCACAAATCCGTATCAGCAGGGGTTTGATGAAATTGTGTGTTCACTGTCCTCATACAGATAAAAGGACATTGCTTATGTTATTTGAAAATATGGCAGATTAATGCGAGGCTTAATGCTGTGGGATTTGTAGCGTCCCGAGCGCGTCTTCTGTCCTTGTTCAAACGGCTGTTCCTTGCGGCATTTTGTATCGTCACTGCGGGTACCGTCTCACGCGCCTTACAGCAACGGTCACAGAGTATGTGATACCAGTTTTTGTAAAGAAACATCGAATTATAATCAGTTAAAAATGTTCAGGAGTTTTACAGGGGAAAACGTTATGCAAGTTACTACGGACAAAAAGGCTTAACAAGGCTAAATACAAACAACATAGATATTGCGAACAATATGGTAATGAATCGAGCTCTCTTTCCCAGAAAATTGACACATGGTAGCTTCTCTGTACAGAATTTTACATTTTTATATATTGTTAGATTAGCGTGAAGATGCCAGATTAAGACAAAACGTGCGTCGTTAGAGTTAAACATAACAAGTTTTATTTACCACTAAATGCCGTGTTTTACGGCGTACAATACGGATAACACAACTGGATGCATAATATTAAAATGAAACAGTAATCCAGCATTGACATATAAGGCCCGTCCTGGGGCACTTTAAACCAATCGATATTCTTTCGTTATAATATTATCCTGTCTGTACATCCAGTTATGTCTTTTCCCGTCATTGTTTCTCACTGAACTTGCGTGTCCACATGTCCGTCATGCGATGTACGTCCCCACGCTTGACTTCTTTACTTGGTGGAGGAATGTGCCGTTGTTCAATTTACGATTTTCTTTGTCATTGCGCTATTGCTTATCTTTTACTTCTCATTACTGTATTGCTGTCGTGGTGTGGGAAACCAAGCTTCACGCAAGTATAGAACAAAATGTAAACACTGCAGTTTTTAGGGGCTGGAAGTCTGTTAAGATTTATGAGTGAGTAGTAAAAAACAGTCCCTGATTTCAGTTTGCTTTTAACGCCGTCATACTCGTTGGCGCAGTTGGTTGAGGCACTGCGCCACAAGATTTCGATTCCGCGTGGTGTCGTTGGAATTTTTTATTTACTTCATCCTTCCGGCCGCATTATGGCCCTGGGGTCGACTCATCCTGTAAGAGAAATGAGTACCAGGCGCATCTCCTGGGGGCAAAGGCGGCTGTTGCGTAGGGCTGACATCCTTGCCACCTTCATGTGCCAATTGCCCAGAAATTCTGGGAGCCTGGACGCCCTGCAGCCCGAAGGGCCTGTTCAGGCCTCTTTAGGTATAGCTCAACGTCTTCATAACTGTAATTTTGATTTCTTATTCTCTTCAGCTTTTCCGCATTTTCGAATAACGTTTTACCTATTTTGTGGTGTGTTCTGATCCACACGTACTCCTAGTAGTGTTCTCTTTATTTATAAGCAAACCTTACTAACAGCACATACATGTACGACATTAAGGCCACATTGTTGTTATATTCGGTTTTCATGTTTGTGCTGTGTACATTGATATCGACTTACGTGGTAGACGAGCGGTTCACGTGCACCGGTGAATTTCAGGCCCTCTTGCTTTTTTTTAAAGACCTTCCTAAAGCTGAATACTGAGGTGGATTTGAGATGCATTTTTTTCTTCCAGTACATTTCGATTAGGAAATAAGACATGTTTACCTGTACAGACCCTACAGCCGTTGAGTTTAAACACATTTCAGTTAACTGATGTAAGACGAAAAGCAGATACATGGAAGCTTTTGGTTCACCTGGTGTCTGATGTGGCGTCTGGGGGGGGGGAGTGAAGACAACGGCCGTACCTCACTCAGACTGATAATTTCGATTAGTACCTTGAAATAAAACTGACGTCGCGAATGTTTTGTTTAAGGTTTTGTTGTGTGACGACGTGATGATTTCTTTTGTTATTGATGCGTTATCGTGACCGTTTCACTGGGCGCCTTTTATCTTTCGTGTCAGTTACGTTTCATAGCTGCAGGCAGCAGCGCCCGTGCTGATAAGCGATTTGTTCGCAGTTAGTCGAATTCTCCGCCCTTTATGGAGTTCTCGCGTCCATTAGTCCTTGTTCTGAATCACGGGAATCTATTCCACTCCGTCCACCCTTATTCTGTAAGATCCATCGTAATATTGTAACGCGTAGGCCTTCGAGGCGGCCGCTTCATGTTTCCTGGCTGAAATCCTGCGCCAAAAGAATTTTAATTGTGTCCCGAAGTAAGCTGACCCGCGATTTGTCTCTCCCTTAAGACGGTTTTGTGTTCACATTTTATGTAGCAGATTGCGTGATAGAAGTAATAAGTAGGCTTAGGACTATGCACATTTGTATATTGCAAATGTAAATTGCATATTTTAAACTTTTTTTCAGCAAAAGTACATATGTTGCATTCAGCGAGATGATATATGCACATTTCCTTATTTATAGGTTATTTCAGAATGTTTTTCGTACAATAAAGAATGAGTGTTTCCATGAAAAAATTCATTTAGCGCTGTCAAAAAATGCTGGCTTCCACCATTTACTAAAACTGTCTAAAATGTTAAAGTTGACACATGCTTGGTACATTTCCGAAGGAATTATTAGTCATGTTTTTATTATCATTGTGTTCTACAGTCTGGTGCTGACGTATCAAAATCCTGCAGTTGGGAATAACGTCAGCAACATTCAAGTATCTTGATGTTTGCATTATATTTAGTTTTCATTATGGCGTGTTATAGTAAGATAAGCCGTTACAACTTATTCCCGACATTGGACTGCATGTTCGATATCCAAGTGGTTGAGTACATTTTCCTATACGATTCTGAAGGTCGTACGTCACATATAACCTTGAACGACGAAATATAAACCTGAATTATGTTTAAATATTGAGTCCGTACCACACAGTAACCCTCGGTCTCGATTATAGAAACCAGTCACTTGTTGCTGTATAGAAAAGTAATCGCTGTTTTCCTGAGATTACTACAAACGCGTAAATGCACTCTGCTGGCAGAATGTGGAACTTGCAAAACGCTAAACCTGCTGGTTTATGCGGTAAGTTTATTTTGTACACGCTTCTTGGACTTGGTCCATCGTCTGTAGTTTTAAAATAAATGAAAATGGTAAAAAAAAGGAAATCGTAAATAAAGCACGACGTTTTTGAGACAGGAGCGGTGGAAAGACATAATCGAAAATTTTCGTGGCGACTAATTTCAGTAAGACTCTTGGCGGGAAAGCAGTCCCCGCAGCTGATTGAACGGCGGGGAAACCAACGTTTCGAGAACCACCTCTGTTTTATTTATGAGGGAATTGAGTAAATTAAGATCCAAGCCAAGCCACAGTGTTAACTGGGGGGCGGAGACTTGCGCTTTGCGCAAGTCGACGCCCCACTGTCTGTTAACCATTCCTGCGTTTGACTGCATCGCTGGGCTCAGTAACAGACACCTAAATTGTAATAGGGGAATATACTTACGCTAACGATTTTGAAGTCAGGTTGAGGGCCTTGACTGATCATGCCAGGGCCTAGGTTTCTCTGGACTAAGTATGGGAGGGATAAACTTTAGTTGGTTGGCTGTCTGGGTTCCGAGCCCAGACTGGCTCTGTCGCAAACTGGAAGTATGCGACGTTTGTCGGGCGCTTAGGTGAAGCAGCCGCGCCTGGGGGAGGGTAGTGCGGGCCGTGCTCCGACTTTGCATCAAATACCCTGGCATTTACCATACAACTGAGGAAAAACCATGGAAAAATCTCAGTCAGGGTAACCGAAGGGCGCTCGGTTGATCAGTGCCGAACGCGATTCGTTTAGTCGACTTGGCCATCGCGGGCGGTGGCCTCGACTGGGTTGCTGTCCCCTGCCTCCCTCGGCTATCGCGTCAGGCGACGGGGTCAACCCTCTGTCAGCGTAAGTATCTGCCGAGTTGCTGTACTAGGGGGTTCCCCACATCAGCTAAATTTGAGTCAAAGCTCTCGGTCAGGGCTCTGATGTGGTCGGCAAACAGCGGAACGCCCAGATCCTCGTGTATCTGCCTGTTACTTACGTACCAGGGGGCACTAGTAGCGAGGCGAAGACACTTGAATTGGAACACCTTTAGCCTCCGGACATGGGTGCGGGCAGCGGACATCCACGCGGGGCACGCATAGTCCATCATGGGGCGGATGAGCTGCTTATATAGCAGGACTCCGTTCCTGACGGATAGATCACTCTTCCTATTCAGGAGGGGACCCAGCATACCCATTCTTTGAGCAGCCCTCTTTCTAACCTGATTGATGTGAGGCGACCAGGTGAGTCGTGTATCTAGGGTCACCCCCAGATAACGAGTTGTGCCGACCCATTGGATTGGTTCCCCAAAGAGTGTTACTGGTCGGGGCTGGATGAAGCGCCGTCCGGCACGCGCGAAGATTATCGCGGTGCTGTTAGAGACATTAATGGCAATTCTCCTTTCACTCAGCCACCGTTTAAAATCGTTGAGTTATGACTCCAGGTAGCTGACAAGCAGCGTCGGGTTGAGGGACGTGGCTATGATGGCCCTGTCGTCCGCGTAGGGGGCCAACTCGACGTGGTGCGAGGTTGAGGCATGTCTTTGACATACACACTGAAGAGGACAGGGAAGACCAATCCACCCTGAGCTACCCCCAGCCCGCATGCCCCGACGAAATGACGTGGCCGTCTGGAAGGACGTTTCGAACGTCCGACCCCTGAGGTGGGATGAGATTGTGTTGACTATGTAAGATGGGAAGTTTAGGAGCGTTAGTAAATTAAGATGCCAGGTCGCGTCATACATATATCTACCCAAGCACCCGTCTTGTATTTGGTCGCGAGCCAGTTAGGGCTGGTGGGTGGAGTCAAGTGCTTGCTCTCCTTGGTCCTGTTTCCTTAACATGTTTGTTGCAGGGTACCAGACCCGGCTTAACGTGAAGCCACTCTCTCTGTTGATATTTTCGGTGTTCATATCTCAGTTTCATCCTTTACGGGGTGGTCAGGTATCCTGATGTTCTGTGTAATATGGAGTTACCACTGAAGTCAGTGCGATGAGCTGTCTTGGTGATGTGTTCTGCCACCACCCACTTTTCAGGTTGATCCAGACCTGCGTGTTTTTTGCGTTCTTTGTACTTCGCCTCTGTAGCCCTGTAGTCCTGCACACGCGCACGGAATCCGTTATTCGCTCCGGACCAATAATTCGCCCTGGCCAAACATCAACGTATGCTTCGTTTTTCTTTATGAGATATGAATCATTCTGCTGTTCTCATTGCGTCCGGCAGACAAAGCTGCTGTCAACCGCGTGGCGTTATATTACCTTGAAGACGGGGGACCGTATTGTCCCCGAAACGAAATGCTTTATTTTCGGTTTATTTTTTATTAGTCTTGTAATTTTAAACCACCAGGTGACGAACAGCGCCCAAGGAGGTACTAATATTAAAGAATGACCTTTGTCTTTTGTCTTTGTCAGCGCCTGTGGGCTCCGCCGTGTCTTCTTTCTAAAGCGTACCGGGAGCAAAAGGCCCGAAATGTGTAGACAGCCTTGACCCAATTATTTAGTTAAGACAGCGCAGATATTTACGTCCATTTACCTTTATTATGTGTCTTCATTACAGGTTACTTAGGCCGACTAGAAATTTAGCTTTACCTCTGTACTAGGGACGGAGAAGCAAGTATGAAGACCGCGATAAATGGCCATTTCTCTCCAACTATGTGACACGGTTTCGTCAGTTGCTCACGAAGTAACGCGCTCTGTTACGTAGGCGCGTTTTGTGTGGAACACATGGGTAAATTGGTTAAAGGCGTCTTCCGGAAGCAGACTGCCAGAAACAACGTGTTGAGACCGGTCATCGTATACGTAAGGTGATGTGATACTGTGAGTTCCAGTTGCAACACAGAGGATAAAGATACGAAATTGACGCTGCAGCATATATGTTGTGTTAAATATTCATGACAGTTTCATATTGTCTCCCTTGTTATGATTTAGTGCATGCGTTGTTGCCATTGCTATACTTCTGTGTCTGCGCACGGAACTATAGCGATTCGTCGTCATAGAAGGTGTGACCAATAAGTTCCGAGAATGGTTAAGTAAAAAATAATTTTTATCGCTGAGAGATACAAACACATAATCTCTTTCAAAATAGGCTCCTCCTGAGACTAAGTACTTATGCCAGGGTTGCAAACGTTTTTTAAGTGAGTCTTTTGGAATACTACATAGGTGCTCCGTCGTATCCTTTTTGATGATGTCAGTGTTGTCGAATCTTTTTCATTTTATTGTCATTTTAAGATTGGTAAACAGCCCAAAGTCATCCACGTCAGGGGGTAGGGTGGCTTGTGACCCGCAGGACTGTCATTATTTGCTTTAAAAAAATCTGAACCGAGTGAACTGTGCGCGAATGCATTGTCGTGATGCAGGCAGACCCCACGCGCAGGATTACAGCCTCTTGAGACAAGCGGTGAGTCTCAGTCGCTTTAGAACCTCAACACATTAATGGTGATTCACTGTTTGACCTTCGGGGACGTATACGAAGTGAATAGTCCCCTCCATGTAAGAAAAAAATCAGCATGACTTTCACTTTGGAACGCATCTGACGCGCATTCTTCGGTCCTGGAGACTCGGGTTATTTCCATTACACAGATTGACGTTAAAATTTTCGGATCATACCCGTAACCCCAGTCTAGTCACCTGTGATAATGCCTTCCCTGAAGTTCGGATCGGTTTTTTGCCTCTTGAAGGAGATGGTGGCGACAGACAGACGGTGTTCCTTTCGCTCGATGGTGAGGACACGAGTTGCGAATTTCGCAGATACGCATCGCAGAAATTCTGTCAGAAAGACTTGGCACGCGCTCTCAGATATGTCATCCTCAGCAGAAATTTCACCTCTAAATCCATTCAAACGTATGAGCACGACTCAAGCACTCATCACCAAAAGCAGTATTTAACATTTCAGAAGTCGTCGCACTGTTGTTCTGAAGTTTAACGCAAAACTTGATGCACACACTCAGTTCCTTCTCTGCCGACATACACCGCGCTGCCTGAAATGCGATGAGGCACACGTACACAAACTCATTCGACCAATGCTGGAGAGGCACTGGCAAAGGGTATCGGACTGTCCTTTGTGTCTTGGAGAGAGGCGACTCAAGGTCACATTCCAGGGAAGAGGCACTTCCCAACTTCTCCACCTTGCGGAGTTCCAGAGCCAGTCTGGAAACTTATTGACCACACCTAGTATGTCTCCCAGCTGGAGTCGTCCGTGTATTTAACTACTACTACTACGCTGTGAATTGCGGTGGAGTGTAGGTACAATTCCATGCCTTCTTAACCTCACCCCTTAGTGGACGTGAGCATTGGCGCCGGCACGAATGTTGTGAGGTGGTGCACATTACCTACATGTAAAGTGGCCAGATGTTAATGGTACTTGTTATTTAATGAAAATGCTTAATTCTTCGACTGAAACTGTGGGAGTTGTACGGATTTTTTTTTTTAATAAATGATTTTTCAAGAAGGAAATTACGTCAAAATCTCAAGGTAATGCGAGGACAACACCTCGCATCTCGTTGCTGGCTCTCTTGGACGTAATCATCTTCGACCGCTGTACCTACAGGAGAAAGAGCCCTCGGTACCTCGATGAATTAGCCTAGCAGCTGGATGGGTGGGCCCGTCTGTTCCTTAAGCCACCCGTGTAGACCGAACTGTGCAGTCTCCGTGTCGTGCGGTAAAATCAAGGATTAATTAGAAGCTTTACGCCGCTAGATAACATGACGATACCTTGTTTTGGTGTACCTTATTGTACGTGCAACTTGCTGTGTACGCACATGTCAGTAATAGACTTCTAGCGGCGTACAGGATCCGACTGTAATGTCAGCTTGAGAGTCGTCTTAAGTACGTCCGCCCAAAGACGGAAATGGTACTAATTATCTGGCATAAGAGCCGAATGTTAATTGTTTAAGTAGTTCCCATAGCAGCTCTGCGATGATGTTCAGCGACGGGGGTTATGAGATTGCGTGTAGAGATCAAGACTAAGACATTTTTACTGCATGTTGATGTTCTTCTTCATGTTTTCTGTCGTGACATACAAAATAATTCATGGTGGCGTTTGCGGTGCGGTAGGTTTAGATAGCGTTGGCGTCAGCAAAAAAAGTTATCTTGACTTTAGATCCTTCAGATAATTGATTGCTAGAAAATTGCAATCCATTACACGGAACATTTTGAGGAAAATTACGGTGGAGGTTTTATGAAACCGTGGTGTAAGTACAGACGATTATGTAGGCCTACGTGTTTTGAGACGTCGTGTTAACCCTTCAAAACTGCGTCTTAACCTTCGTGCCATCACGGACCCCTTACAGAGTGGTCCCACTTTTTCATATTAAATCAAATTGCGGACCCCGTTTGCTAGGGATTAGAGTTTTTAGAAACAAAAAACCGTGATATATAATAACATTTGGGGGAGGGGGTAGAAAATTTTTTAACCCGTCACACCATGAAAAAAGTAGGGTAATTTCTTAATAGCACGACGAGATAACGTTGGTAATTATTACACACAGACACGAAAAAGGAAATAATAATAATAATAATAATAATATCATACAGTTCACTTACTGATTTTTCTTTGCATGTCCGTTCCTACCTCATTAGATGTGTTCTCCCGCCTTGGAAATGCGCGGGGCTCTTGGAGCCGCGAACCGAACTTTGCGAGACACGCGGGGAGAGCTCATTAAAATCCATAGAACTGGGCGAATGGAATCCCTATCTTTCGGCACAACTCGCAATAACATTTAGAGGTGTAATATTTACAAATAAGAAGCATACTGGAACTGTAGAAAACTTGTTACGAGTCATTGTAAAAATGTATTTCAAAAACAGTTTTCACAGCTCAGATGACACACACAGGGACGAACCCAAAAGAAATAAATACTACGCGACGTGCTCAGCTCGCGGACCCACCAGCTGAGAAATCGTAGCTCTGACGCGTGGTGGTTGGTTTCTTTATGTACGTACCACCTAGCCTCCTATACAACGGTTACCGGAACTTTCCCGGGGGTAAAGCGGCCGGGGCGTGGCGTTGACCACCCACCCCCATCTAGCGCCGAGGTTAAAGAAAGAATAGAGCTGTACCTCTTCTTCCCCTCTAGGCCTTCGTGCCCTGTTCTAGGGTGAACTTTATTTAGCTTTACTCTACGTGCCGCCTACTCAGTCGTCTGTAGTTGACCCGCAGAGTGGGTCTCATACGGTTCATGTGACAAACAGCGTTGATTTGTGTAAACAACGTTAACCGACCTGTATGATGGAGAGGAACTGTTTTCTCTGTGACGTAGGACCTTTTTTTTTATTTAGATAAATTTCAGGCTTGAAAGGGCTAAGCTTCGTGTATGTGAGGATGACACAAAAAAAGAAACAATATGTGGTGATATAACCTTGAATATACTCAGTACGTTATAGAATTCATCTGTGGTGTGAATTTGTGTAGACCAAGCGTTAATGAACTTTGAGACTGTATAAGAGTGAAGTTTATAGCTGAAGGAATAAACTATTAGCTGTGTGAGATTTGCTGTTCTCGCGGAGGTGACAGTGGCCATTGTCTTCCAGGATGTGACGCCGTGTGGTCTGGTAGTTGTGCACTGACATTTCGGAGGCCGCAGATTCCTCAGAAGCGTCCGTATGCAACACATTACACGACCGGTTCGGAAGACCCGAGTCCTGAATTTGCATCCCACAAGTCCGTGTAGCCACCGGCCACATTACTTTTAACAGCCAGAACAGTTCGACAGACGCGGTGCATTTATTTATAAAACATGGTGTGTCTGTCTTTAAAGCAGTTCTGAAGCTTTCAGAACATTGGTAGCAAAGTTCCAAGGTTCAACACTGCTAGTGGCGATGCCCGTCATTGAGCATGATCTTGAGCCAGTTCGATCCAACCGCCTAATTTTCAAATCCTGACCTTGTGGACCTTATCGGATTGACTGACAAAACAAATATCCCCCTCGTCCCTCGTCCCTTAGCACCTAAAGTTCACAGAGTCCTTCCGCCAGCCACAGGTTAAAACTCTTTTGAGGATTGTACTTAGAGTCTAGTTGAATACTATCGTCCCATCTCCATCCTGTTCTTCCAAGTAGTTTACTCACCAGAATTCTATATCTCTGTCTTGTATTTCCTTCCTAAATATATGCCCAGCCCATCTTAAACATGACGGATTTTACGATGCGAAGAATACTGCATTATTTTTACCCTTAAGAAATTCATAGTTATGCGACTTCTTTAATTGTTCACTTCAGTCTTTAAGCTTTAAGATACAGATGATTTCCGGAGCGCTAGAGAACGCTGTGTTAGCCCTGAGAATGAGAGACCAGCCACCGTGGGCAGTTGGCATTATTATTGCTCTATTCTGATCTGCAGCGTTCGGAGAGCTGAAGAGAAATTTAGTTTGCGCACTAAATAATAACACACTTACGTAGGACATTATAATTTCGTTATTAGTCTCATTGGTATGTGTCATTATTTTATCCACATGCACGTTTTTAAACACGCTAAATTGACTTACTACCCATTATAAGCTTCCGGGTTAAATTGATGTGGTTGATATGAATGTATTATTTCAAAACCAACGAGTTTTTTTATGTCAGAATATTGTGATTGGTATTTTTAATTTAGGTGTAGTAAATTCATTTTGCTGTAACCTTACTTTTCCTTTAGTGTTGTACGTGTAATTATGAGTCCCATAATTTTATTCGAACAGCATGTCAGATGCCTTAAAGTAGTTGTTCATTATCATCTCCTCCTCCTCCTCCTCGTCCTTATTAGCCAGGTCCATCTTTCTGTAACTAAAACAGTGATAAGAAATCAGTTAACACGCAAGGGAAAGTTTTGAAAGGACGTGTTCATTCCACATAACGCTACGTTCATACACTATTTATGAGGCGTAAAATCTCATGAAGTGTCTTTTTACTATATGCTTTACTATATAAAAATAGAGGTTTGGTGTAGAAATAAATGCTGAACTACTGTTCATGTCCTGTCGGCAGAATGTGGAACAAAATCACAACATAAAGGTAGTGAATAAATCAAATGAAAACGCGTTGAAGTTCAGGTATCTGGGGAACGACACTAACATACTGCTTTCACGACAACATTAAGAGCAGGTTAAATTCGGCGAATTATTGCGGCCATTTGGATCGGAATCTTTAGTCTTCTCGTTTGCTGTGTAAGAGCATAAGGATTGACATATAAGGAAGCGTAATTTAGCCACATTTTTCACGTGGATATGAAAAGCGGTCTCTTAACAGTGAGGAAAGAACACAGGCTTGAGATGTTCGAGAACAGGGTGTTGATGAAGGTATTTTGTCCTAAGAGAAGAAGTGACACGAGGACTGAGACAATTGCATAATGTGAAACCTCCTGATCTCTTCCCCCGCCAAATATTCGATTGACAAAATCAAGCAGAATGATATGGACAGGGCATGTCGCACGCGTAGGGGAGAATAGAGATGCATACGGAGTTTTTGTGGGGAAACCTGAAGGAAAGAGAAAATCTGAAGACTTAGGCATAGATGGGAGGGCAGTATTAAAATGGATCTTCAGGCTTGAATTATCTGGCTCAGGACTGAACGTTTTGAATAAGCTGAAACTTCCATAAAATCAATGGAACTTTGGTATCTTCTTACCAATCATTTGTGAACATGGAAGCTCACGTGCTGCTTTATTTCCTTGGATGCGTTTGCAGGGGAATTGTCGTGGGGTGTTCAATGATCTTTTAGTTTCAGCAGTGAACACCGAGATAATGAAATAGGTACACCATTGTGGATTACAGAGTAGGGTGTTCGACGTTGCACGAACATACTTTTACGATATTGTTTCAACGTATGGGTCGCGACCCACTTTTTTGTCGCAAGAGCGCTTTGAATGGTCGGGAAACAGTGTTGTGGGTATACTTAATATTAATTCTCATTACTGGTGGAAGTTTATTAAAATCTGCAGTTTTGAGGCCCGTTTGCAAAATTGCGAAAAGCAATTATTGGATTCGTCATACCTGTCCGACCGTCATTCTGCATGGAACAACTCGGCTCCCAGTGGACGGATTTTCATGAAATTTGTTATTTGATTATTTTTCTAAAATCTGTCGAGAAAATTAAAGTTCCATTAAAATCTGACAAGAATTAGGGGTACTTTACATGAATGCCAATATACATTTTAGATTATGTATCGCTCAATACTTCTTAGAATGAGATTGTTTTTAGACAGAAATTGTAGAGAAATTCAAAACACATTTTGATTGATAACCCCTTTTTTTAAGAAAATCATGCCTTTTATGGGATATTGTGGAAAAATGTTGTAGAGCTGAACAGACCACAGATGGCAGTGTGGCGCATGCGCATTGCATGCTAGATACCTCAGACTACAAGCACAGACTCAGAGGATGTAATATTCATTGCTTCTCCACGGCAACAATGATGACGCAAACGCGCCTCAGTGTTACGTTATACGTACATACATTAATTTTACACCTATCTTTATTTCTGACTCCTGGGGTCGCAAGAGAAAGCTATTGGCTTAACCTGAGTCGCGGCTGTAAACGGTTAACAAACTGTACGAGCTTTGTATAGTTTCTCTGTCTCCTGTAGTGGCTTTATGGTTGCTGTGTTCGTCGATGTGTCCATTTAGTATATGATCGGATTACGAATGTGTATTAATCTCAATAGGGATAAATTGTAGAGATCGAAGTGCATACGACGACACAGCTGTAATATTGTTACCTTTTTAATGTGCTGCCAGTTCCAGCTAAATTGTTAGGCAATTAATAACGGCACGCCTTTTGTGTTGACGTTTGTGCGAGTAATTAATTTATGATTGTAAAAAATGCACTGCAATTTGTCACATTATTTACACTTCATTGCTTACTGATAGTACCTCATGCTCTTAGTTTCACCGGGAGATATACATCTTGCTGGAAGAGAAGGTATTATGTTCAGTTTTTGTAATGATGACTGTAGTGTGTTACAATATGCACATTTGCCATTTTTAAGTTACTCCTATAAACAGTATCGTACTTACAGAAAAGACTACGTACTGGATGAGCGGCGTCTGAATGCCGGCAGGGGCATGAGGTTTTTTTGTTCTCCAAACGCGCAGAACTGCTATGGGGTCCACCGAGTCTGTTGAATGGGTGCCGGCGTTCTGTTCCCCGGGGGTAAAGCGGCCGGGTCATGAATTTTGCCACTCATCTCCACCTATTTAGGTTTTGATCTTTCCGCAAAAAATTACAGTGTATTGATTTTAGGGAAAATATCAGGGGCTATTGTAATGCACCTCTGACATCAGTCCCTCGAATAGTTCAGCCACGATTGTCGTTTAAGAATCAGGATCCGCACCGAGAAGCTGCTCACAGAAGTGGGTCATATGGAGCAGGGAAGGATATTTATTCATTTCCTGATGTAGAATTATAGTAAATGTAATGCACGTATTAATTAACACAGTTAATAAAATTAACGGTACAGAGCAGGTACTTATTTATGAAACATATATGGATTTACCGAGAAACATTTGCTGCTTTATGTGACGTACAACTTTTAACGATTTGAGGGTTGTTTGACCGTGCATCTTCCTCATGAAATAACTTGAAATGCCACTTGATGCAACAAGGTAATTTTATTAATGTATTCTTAGCTCGACATGTTTCGGGTACATACGCCCATCATCAGGAGCATTGGATGTTGAGTTGCAGCATATGGTTTTCTGTACCGAATTTTTTTGGATGGGTGGTGGTCTTGAGAACTGCTGCGTAGATCGTGTGTGTTTTTATTTCAATTTATTTCATTTTAACAATTCTTTAACCCCGTTCTTGAAATTTTTGCATGGAAGAAATATGAGTTAAATTTAAATATAAAATACTTCTTAAGTGCTAGCTAATTTTACCTGTTGAAACTCACAAGGAGTTTTTTTTTTGCCCCTCTGGCCCCCTCATTCTTGAGGTTTCTAGATCACACACAGCGACGCATCACAGTCGGTAGGGCTCCTCTGGACGCGTGATTAGTGCGTCGCAGAGACCTGTACCTGACAACACACAACACTCACAACAGACAGACATCCATGCCCCCGGTGGGATTCGAACCCACAATATCAGCAGGTGAGCGGCCGTATACCTACGCCTTAGACCGCTCGGTCACTGGGACCGGCGTAACAAGCTTTACCAGCAACTAAGTAAGAGTAAATGAAATAAACACTGAGTGTGTAACATTTCTCTCTCTCTACCTTGTGTTTGAGGAAAGAACCATGTTGATGGTCTTCGGGTTGTCACAGCGATGATAATTACGTTACTGTGTTCTGGGCTCTCACACTGTGCAATTTGTTGCATAAGCGCGCCCCCAGCTTCAGGATGGGAGAATAAGCATATTCATCGGAATGTTGCAGTAAAAAAAGAGCAGGCATTATACGTATAGCGTAACATTGAGGGCGTACGTGCAACCATTGTTGCAGTGGAAAGCAATGTGTGTGTGTGTGTGTTTTATGGCCTTATCTATCAAACAGTGCGCATGCGCCATATTTTCATCTGTGGCCTGTCCCACTCTTCAGTATTTTTCCACATTATCCCATTAGCGGCATGACCTTTGAAAAAAATTACTGATCATAAAACGTGTGTTTTGATTTTCTCTACAAGTTTTGTTTGAAACATTTTTCATTCTAAGAAGAAATGAACGACATATGATTGAAAATGTAATATACGCGTTATGCTTGTCAGGTTTAATGAAACTTGCATTTTCTCCACGTATTAAAAAAAATACTAAAATACAAAGTTTCTTGCAAATCCTTCCAGTGGGAGCCGAGTTGTTCCGTGCGGACGGAGGGACAGACGAAGTTAGTAGTCGCTTTTTGCAGTTTTGTGAACGAACCTAAAAACGGTATCAGTACCGGTCGCGCTTGACATAAGGAAAGCACTGTATTAGGTGAACTTTTTTGTGAGACTTTGATACGTCGCTTTGTGCTTCCCGTGCGCTGACAGTTGACCAGGTCACCGTTGTTTGTATAACCAAGTATTGATCCGTGTATATTTCTTTAATACTTTCAACCAGCTGCGCACGTGTGTGCGGCAGCTGATACAATTATGAACACAGAGTGCGTCTTATTGTTCCGTAGGAGTAGACACTTCTGCTGACAGAAGATGCCGTTCTTCAACGTTGCTTTTCGAATTAGAGAGAACAGCTTGCAGCGGCTCTTCATTTAACGTCCTGTCACCAAGAAGATCGCGCAGGCGCCATGTTGTTCTCCATATTTTTAAAACAGTGTCGCAATGTATATATCGCATGTACTGGATATTGTCACGGCAGTTGGAGTGAAGATTATTTTTGGGTTGTTCTGCCGTGTGGGTTGGCAGATGACTGCCAGTGTGTATGTTTTTATGTGTTTGATGTAATGTATGTGGATGAATCAGACGTTTGGACTTATCCCTTCGGGGTTGCTGCCTGTGTCCGTTCGTGATACGTGATTGGCCCATTTTATCCGTCGTGTTTACCCATTCGTCTGTCTCCTGGATACTAAAGTGATGCCCAAATATCGGATCTTCACATGATAAATCCTTCTTTCGCTGTTTCCTTGTTTCATACACATAGGGTATTTTTCCATATTATACATCATAATGGAAACGAACTCCTTGGAGCAGAGCCCTCTTGAGAAAACTCCTAGCACCACATCCTACAAGAAATTCTCCGGCTTTACGTGGAAGCCGACGGTTCGTTACCGTTATCACAAGAGCCCGCCGCCACTCGACCCTATCCCGAGTTGGATGAATTCAGTTCCCAACACCCCGTCATATTTCCCAAAGATTCGTTTTAATATTATCCAGTCTACGCCTAGATCTTCAAAGTTATGTCTTTCCTTCAGGTTTCTCCACCAGAACCCAGCACACATTTCTCTACTTTCTTGTCCGCTGCTTCTTTATAATCATTGATTTATTTGATCACCCTTAATTTAGCGAGTAGTGTTGTATAGTGGACTTGCGTAAAGAAGACCAACAAGATCCCCTTTTCTTTCTTAATTTATTTCGATATTCTATCCTTTACATGTTTCGAATAGAGTAACTATTCATCTTCAGGAGGCAGTTACTGTACATGCACCATGTGGTATTTACCATGAACCTCCGTTGACTAGCTGCTAACATGATCAGAGATCAGTTCAGATCAGTTCCACTCTGATCGTGTTAGCAGCTAGTCAACGTAGATGCATGGTAAATACCATATGCTGCATATACTATAACTGCCTCCTGATGAATAGTTACTCTATTCGAAACATGTTGAGGATAGATTATCGGAATAAATTAAGAAAAAAGTTCCACTCTAATCGTGTTAGCAGCTAGTCAGCGTACATGCATGGCCAATACCATATGCTGCATATACTATAACTGCCTCCTGATGAATAGTTACTCTATTCGAAACATGCAGAGGATAGATTGTCGAAGTAAGTTAAGAAAGAAAAGTGCGTCCTGTTGGTCTTTATTACGCAAGTATATCACGATGCACGGTTCACAGAATGTGAAATTTTTATAGTGGAGCACAGTACAGCATAGTGTATTATGGTGTGGTTACCTACCTAATTTGCCTGTTTGACAGTTGTAGGGTGTCATTGATTATTAGTAAGCGACCTGGCACTTAAAATTGGTATGTGCAATAGTGTAATATGTTATTTTGTATTTCCATTTTACAGTAGAGTGGTGTTATGTTTTTCCGAATTTGTAAAGACGACGCTAATTAGCTTCAAACAGCAATAACAAAGGAATTAGACGCCTGTATACAAGAGTGTTTTAATTTAAGGATTGCCAAAGTAGAACTAATTGTTTTGTTGTTGTTGTTGTTACTTTGGCAAAAGATGTGAATGTCAATCTGTAAGCAGATTCCCAATCTGTTTTGAATGGGTCAAAGAATTGGGTTAATTTTATTAGCTATCAGAACAGCTGAATTCGTGGCATTTTAGTGACGTTTTTAGTTCAGCTAGGAATCACATTGGAGTTGAAAGAATGCAGAGCGCTAAAATAAAATTAAACGAACAAGCGCCGGTCTTCAAACCGGAATCTCGAAGGCCGTCAGTTTAGAAACGACTCCTTTGTGACATCGGACACATATGAAAAATTCATCGCTGCTTCTTTGCTGATGGGCAGTTCTGTCTCAGCATCGGTATGGGATACTAACAGATGGTCGGCGGATGTCAATAGGAGCATGAGTGTCTTGTTAAAATTCGGATAAGCGCTGGTCCAAAAGTTGTATGTAAATTGTAACATTGACCCTTTTTTTTTCGTTTTGGGAGGACCAATTTAAATTCAGCAAGTAATCGCCCTGATTATAATGGGACATGTCTTGAGTAATGAAGATGGATGGCAGGTTTACGCACTTTCCATGCTTGTATCCGAACTAGCGCGAATTTGCGTTCCCCCGCTGTTTGCCACTATCTCCCTCCAGGACTGACTGGACAAATATATGCAGTTTCCCGCATTTCTTTGTTAGTATATAACGGATAACAGAATAGGAGAACCGTATGTAATTAGCAGTTTGTGATAATTTCACAGAGGATTCGAACAAAAAAAAAGAAGAGATTAAGGGGAGGAAGAAAGAAGAGAGAAAAATGAATAAATGAAGTGAGGAATGTGTAATAGTGAGACAGGAAGCACCGAAGAAAAGAAGTTGTTCAAGGGCATACGGTCATAAATATTTGGGCTAGGCGCGCGTTGGCAGCTAAATTGTTGCTGTGATAAAACAGTTGCTGTGAACGTGCGCGCACTGCAACGGAACAGTTGCTTGTTACTGGCAACATTTTTCTTTCAGTACAGAATGGGCTTCACAGAGACAGCATGTGTGTGTGCTCTTCTAATTAGAACAAGAAAAGCTCGACGCAAAAAGCGACACTGGGTACATCCAGTAGTCAGTAAAAAACTTTTAAATGGGCAGTTTTATAAATTGTATTCAGAACCGAATGATACCAGGCATTCTGTGACTTCAATCTGCACTTATTTCCCTCCTGAATATAATTTTAATTCGTTAGATTTGTTCCCAAATATCTGAAATGTTCCACCCTTTCAAAGCAACTATTATCAGTATTTATATCGTGACCTCGTCCTGCATTCTGATCTCGAGACATGACCAGGTGCTTAGTTTCATCAGCATTTACTTCCAGACAAATCTCCTTACTAGCAACTACTAAAGCCTCTGTGTTTTTCTTTATAGTATGTACGCTTCTGCCCAATATATTAGCATCATTAGCATGATCCCCAATAATATAAACAAGAAAATTAACATACATTTTTCTGGTATCTGTTCAGCTGGCATCTCACTCCAGTTCTTGATGACTGACTCGCAAACTTCGTACCACAATTTATCCTTCAGATTTCTGTCACTGTATTCATTTTTTTTTTTTTTTTTTACACAAAGGTTTTTTTCTCTCCACTTCCCATATTAATTTCTCTACGTCTTTGACGATAGACATAGCCGTACGACGCAAGACACAAGATTTGTGCACCTTACTGCAGCTAATAAGCAACCGTTTAGTTGCCAGTGCGCGCGGACAGGCTGAAAAATGTGCATCCTATCGTTATCAGCAACATTTCTGTTGCTTCGAGAATGGGTCAGGCCACAACAGGCTGCAACTTTTTTGTTTCCGCAGCAGAAAAGTTGCCAGTGCCAGTGCGCTCTCATATAAAGCAGTGTTCTGCAACTAAATAGTTGAGCAACTAAAGTAGCCAGTGCGCCCCTAGCCTCAGTGTGTAACGCACGGAAGGGTGCAGTTCGTAAGAAGTAATATCTAAAATGTCAGTTTGTGCGTAACAGGAACAATTCGTCTGCATTACAAAGGCCGTCTAATTAATGTTGTTTCAGAAAATAATATGTGACATTGTATGAAGCGCAGGGAACACATAAATGCTGCTTGTGGGCAGTTACAGAGGTTTTGAAATTTGAAGCGTGTGTCATCTGTGTAAGAATTCAAATCAGGAAACGCACGCTTAGTTCGGCGCGTTCGAACCATACGTTTATGATCACGAAAACAACTAGACTTGTGCAAAGAGTGTATTAGACATAAAACGCGTGTTTCTGTTTTCTGTATAACTTCTTTTCAAAGCATTTTATTTCGCGATTTACGCCCTAGATCTACTCCGAAACACATGCCGGTTTGCATGTAAAATGGCTGTTTTTTATGTTCGGTTTTAACTGGTTTCGATGAGTAGACAGTTTATAGTAAAATTTCTAGTATCAGATTTTATGAAAATGTTTTCAGTAATCGTGGAATTGTTACGTTAGAATAGACACACATGGCGGATCCAGTAGGCGAATTTTGAAAATTTAGTTACAAACAGCATAGCGCTGACGCTGCCACGGATATGTGCTTCAGTTTCTTTCCCTTTCTGTCATCAGTAAGTGGAGTGTAGGTGCAGTGACGCTGTCATGTGTTTAAACACGTTTTGTTACACTCGCATCTAATATCGATGTATCAGCTACGTTTTTGTGTTACCGTCGCCGTCTAGGAAGTCTGTAGCTGTCCACATAAAATAATTAGTGTCGCAGAGCGTGCAAGGATATTTATCCCCTCTGCCTGTAGCCGAATGATCGCGGTCATTTTTAAGATCAGTCAACAATATTATCGTTATTTGCTAGTCAGGATTAACCGTTTAAACCTGTAATAAAAGAACGCTTCGAGTTGGGTTGAAATTGTCATTTTTTTTTTTAAACCAACGAACATGACGCTTCTGGCACGATGTTACTAACGTTGATTACTGACTGCGAAACCACATAGTCCGTATTGCCGTTTTGTCTTTTAACGTAACTTAACAGTCCGTAGGCTTACTCTAACTTAGAGTTTTTGAATTGACTGTTCATGTTCTTGTGGGTCATGTATAGTAGGTAAGAACAGAACGAAAAGATAGCAGTGGTGAACGGCAGTGGAAGGTCCTTCTCGCAGTCTCTACTGGTGCTTTAAAAACCATGGCGCACGTGCGTTTTTTGCGTGTATCTGAAGGACTGGAATGTACACAGACACAGACGTACAGCTGTTGTCTCAGAGCGTTGTCGCGTGACGGCAGGCTGCGCAGTAATCTTCGGTATTCTGACTTGCCCTGACCCGGGGTCCATGCGTTTCAGTTTGTGTATTGTAGTTAATATTGAATCTACAGTATTTCATTTATGTGCTAAAATGTTTTCTTTCTGCTCGCATGTTCGCATCACATCTCAAAAAGACGTTCATTGTACGTCTGATTTTTATGATAAAAAATGGCCGTATAGAATGCGAACCATTGGAAGGGTTATATGTTGAAACCGCAGGTGGAGATGGGAAATGTCGAGCTTTTATGTTCGTTTACAGCAGACAATTCGCTATGTTTATAATTTGGCCTAACTGCATGGCACACATGTCCTCTTCATCTATATTCTCACAGAACACGGAAACCAGATTTCGAAAGTAAGTGGTTACGACAGTGTTTTATAATAAAGTATTGTAAAATGTAATGTTCTAAATTTCGCCCAGATCCGGCATTCTGAGTTATTCTCCTATTTTCCTGAACCTAGAAGTCTTGCTGGGTCGAAGTTTTAGAGTTTTGCCTTCCCGGCCCGAGGGTTATTCATCCCGAGCCAGAAGTTTATCTTCAAATGTTGTTACCCTACCCGACCGCGCCGTGCTTGGTTAAACCGAATGAAACTGGTATTAAGAAGGGGTAGGTACGTCGAATCACAGTTGTCTTTATATCCGGTCTTTATGCTGACGACGACATGTGTCGGCCAGTGTGGGCCATCTTCAGGTCACAGAAATGTATAATGAGGAAAACTATGCAGTGTATGATATGCAATACTATTAATGAACATACACTGTATAGTTTTCCTCATTATACATTTTTTGTGGCCAGAAGATGGCCCACAGTGGCCGAAACATGTCGTCAGCATAAAAATTGGATATAAAGACAGTTGTGTTTTGACGTACCTACCCCTTCCTAATTACATAAACACAACGGGGATGGTGCACCTAAAGAAGCCAGATATATTTACACTCTGCGCCGACTGTCGTGTCTGCGTTTCTTTCCGTTTATAAATTTCAGTAGTCCATGACTGAATTATTTTACGGCGCTGTAAGATTATTTTGTCATTGGAGGAACGGTACATAGATACTGGGTGCTGGTAAAAATGTTCTCTTGATCTTTTTCTAGGAGGGGCGGCTACGAATGTCGGGGAAAAACAAGTCTTGTGTTTGTTCCCAGAGCTGGAATGAGCTCAGTTTCCCATAGTCCACTCTGTCAACATATTCCCAACTCAATTACATGCACGTGCAGCCGCATCGTAATTCGCTGGTCAATTGGCGACGCACAAGGAGCGTTACAGTTCTCTGCGTTATTTAACGTTGTCTCTCCAGCGGAAGAACGGTGATACTCTGGTACTAGGCGAAAAAAAATGTCCCGAGAAAGACGGAACACATTCGCTACGTGTTTCGGAAGCGACAGCAGTCATCCTCCAAATATTATTCTGACAGCTGTTGTGGTAACGGCGCGTGTCTTATTCTAGTTGAATGATATCTAAAGGAGTGAAATGGATACAGCGAAACCTGTCTTAAACGGAACCTGGGCATAACGGAAACATGTCTTTAGCGGAGAATTGTATAGGATCCGAACTTAAAGGGAACCTTCTTGCGACGGAAAAAATTCTTGTCACTTGCGGTTCCGTTATAGGAAGGTTTCATTGCAATATGTCACCTTGGTTACTTTTTCGTGTGGATTTCTGTGCTTTCTCACGTATGTAGGTAATGTGGAAGTGTGCTGGCGTCCCTGTTTTGCCTTCATGGCGTATGTAGAGACTTAACCCTTTTACTGATATTTCTTGCAGCAGGAATTGCCATCCGTCCCACTGCGCAAGGCATTCCAGGGTGACCGTATGTGCAACAACGGTCTGGTAATCCGGTTTTATCCGCCTTTGCATTTCTTGTTTTTTAAGAGATTACGCAATATCCGTAGCCCTATATTTGCTGTTGATGTGATTCTGACTCGTTCGCTGTCAGAAGATAAGCGGGCAGTCTAGAGCGTCATAGTTCCGCCCTTTCGGCCGAATTCTTGGTGATGAAATGCCGAATGTGACGTGAGAGTGACTCGCTTTTGTAATTACGCAGAGAGGGAGAGAGCGCAGAAATAGGGAAATGACATTGCGGAATCAAAGGACATGGTCTACTGCGTTGGTTCAAGAGGAAGAAGTGACTTGCCGTACAAAAAAAAAAAAAAAAGAATGGAAGAATTTGTTCCCAATCTATGTTACTGTATAGTACGAAGACCTTGGTTCCTTGTCTGGACTGTCAGGGTTCCATACCAGGCAGGAGATCGAACTTATTATTCGTCACCAAGTGCAGACCAGCTACGGGCACCACACAGGGTTACATAGCGGGCCCTTTCTCGAAAATTACCCCATCCCACGGTGACGTTTAAAGTTCGGTGTACTAACACGAAAACATGGTGTAAGAGACGGCATTGAGTCACAGAAAGTTTCTTACAAAAACAATTTATCTATCAATAATGACAGTGAAACTGACAGTAGGTAAAACCCAAGGAAGTAGAATCCGTAGACCAGTGCTGGCGCACTTTTTTGAGGGCGCGTGCCCAAATTGTTTACAAATTTTGAAGAAATTCTTTTCGAGTACCCGTGGGAATTTTGAAGAGCTAAACAAGTCTTTGGGCTTTCCATAATTATTAGCAATTATTGCATTATTAATGCATTTACCATTTTAATTGTATAATTAATTCGTAGTGTAATTATTATATTACTGAAGATCACAGGCCACTGAGATGCGACGCAACGTAGCTTCGGATATAGGCGCCAGCTTTTTTGAAGAATCTGGTGCTTCCATCTGCAGATTAAAGAAGTGCCATTTTTGTTGTAGACATCGTAATAAATCAAGGCAGAGGACGTTAGAAATCCCCTAGTGGGGGGATTAGCTTCGCACCGCCCCGTCATCGAAATTTGGTCAGTTGTCCCAACCAGGAGCTACAGTAGTCCCTCTGTAATGTTCTTTCATACGCGAGAAACGAGAAATAAGGGATAAGGAGAAACAGTATGAATGATTGAGCGATGTTTGCAGTTCGAGTAAACTAATGGGAGATGTCGGTGTACTATTGACCGATTGAACTTCCTCGTCTGACGCGATGATTTGCCACATATCAGGAAGTTTTGACTTCGTCGTATCGTGTATGCGGGTCGGAATGCCTCCTTAAATTGCGTGCTTTTTATGCAGTTTGTCGTGGATCGCTTTGCGGTAGTACTGGCTGTGCCGTAATTCTCGAGACACGTTGCTTATTGTGTGTTACATTTATGGAGTCGGGTGGATTGTATTTAGGGCCGATCTATCCATATTACTTTTTTTCCCACTTAATTGCTCTTACTATATGGATTTACTAATTTATGGCTTATTTATTTAACAAAACTTTAGTGTCTCAGATTGCGTATTATGGGTGTTACATACTGGTGTGAATTTACGAGCTCAGATACAGTATGATGGTCCAAGTTGCACCTGTAGCAAATCACACGCCAAATAAACGTCATGCAATGGCACGGAATGGATTAATACGGAAGTGCAGTATGTTATTCAGGGAGTTGACACGTCGACCGAATTCAAACCAAGCTTGGCTGCTCTACAGAACGAGTGTGGGTTATATTTATCGATGATGCACTCCTGTCACTGCGGAGGCTCGGGTTCGATGCCGGACCAGTCTATGTGAGGTTATTGGTGGACACAGTGGCAGTGGAACATGCCTTCCCACCCCTTCCGCGTTATAACCCCGTCGCCAGCATTTCACCAGTTCCCCATACTTTCATCTTAATAGTACAGCATTGAGCCATCTTTCGGTTATCCGTGGGGGGTTCGAAAGACAAGTACTTCAACATTCGTTCGTGCTTCAGGTAGTTAAACACGTTTGTAACTCCGTAATTACGTAACGACTGTGTTACTTGTTACATCAGTTTCTCTGTTAGATGTTTTAGGGGAAAGTAGCAACAGCACCACATTATGAAGACGTGTAAGTTCAGACTGTCTAAGTATATACAGGTTGTTACCTCGCCACGATATGTATGGTTAGATTAACGCTCCTACCGCTTTACCCCCGCTTTGTTAGGTGTTGTACAAGAACCACACTGTGAAGACGTATGGGGAAGTAAAATTGTAGCTATACATATTCTTTAGTTGCGATTTAAATGGTGGATGTGGTCAGCCTCACGTGACGGTTTCTGTACCGTCACCTTCTGAGGTATTTGGTAGGTCAGTGTAAGGTAAAAGTAAAGTTGTTCTGGTCCACGCTTTGAAGGCACGTAGAGGGAGTAGATAATATAGCTGTACTAATTATTAACTTCTGAACTAGGTGGAGGTAAGTGGTCAGTTTCCCGCCCCGGCCGCTAGCTTGGTCTCCATATAATATGTAATGTATCTTAAAAACTGTGATTGTTGTAAGGTGCATTTGTTGGATCATTGGGGAGACGTAAAATTTGTTGTTCTGTGTTAGGTCCGTGTTCGGTATTGTAAGACGATTGACGGTCAGATGTGGGAGTTCAGATGTCAGAGTGAGCTGCAGATTCCACTGAATATCAGATTTCTAGCCAGTAACAGGCAGAGGAACGCTTTCTGTTCCGGATTATAAACTTACGAAGTTTGGTCATGAAGGAACCCCCTTCTGGGATTTAAATGGAATAGTTGTGGGTTTACAGTAGGATGTAGAGCCTGAGCTAAGCTATGCTAAGCGCGTCTGCTGTTATTGCAGGCCTTACAGACTGCAGGGTAAGCGCAGTGGAACGGAAAGTCAATACTGTCTGACCATTTCGTGTGAATAGGAAATTCATTCATAGTAACTCGATTCCAGTTTCTGCTTAGCTGTATTCGTGGAGTTGCTTTTCATCGCCGTAACAGCGAAGGTGCTGCATCTGCCTGAAGAAGATCGCGCGTTGAGAAGCTGATAATAGCTGAACTGGCCAAGAAATTTCCCGCCTTGTATGAAACCCAAACTGTCAACACCGTGGTCACAAAAGCCGACCACAGGACGCTGTCGTGAGATAGATATATCCAGTCACACCTTACGCAGCGTACGTAGTAGATTGTTTCTGTCTCTACGTGCATGTTACAGTGGTGTCTCTCCTTTGGGGTTTCTAGCAAAACTTTTTGTGAATTTCACGTATTTAGTTTTTGTTATTGGACTGCTGTGCAACTTGGAGTCGTCAGTATCGGCGTGAAGGCTGATAAGAGGAAGTACCAATTTCATGTCGCTTATTACATCTGCCCGATAGTAACAGCGCCCAAACCGAACCCATGTTAGGCCAAATGATAGCATTACTGACGCGGTAACTGTGAAGATTACTGTCTTATGGGATGTGATGCCGTGTAGTTTGGTCAGTACCGTCGTATTACAGAAACTTGCCTATGTCTTCATGCTAGAGTGGTGACTGTTCTACTCTGAAGTTGGAGATATTACGTTGGCACCTCTACCAATCTACGACCCAACATGCGTTTTACTAGAGAGGTCTCGCGTTCAATTCTTGGCCTAGAGCCCGGTCTTCGTGACAGGTTCTCAGGGCTTCCACCTCCCTCCAGGCGAAATGCCGGGACATTATTACATATAGTCCACGACAGCTTCATTTAGTGCCCTTTCTATTGTCTAGGCCTTGTGCTAGATTCAGAACTTCTGTTCGTCAGTCACCTGCATACCGTCGCCACCAAAGTCACGGGCGTATTCTGTGTCATTTTCTCCCTCCTCGCTTGAGATTCAGCCCTCACACTGTCCAAAAAGTTATTCGATCTATTCTTACTTACGCCGCCCCTGTCTGGAGCTCCACATGTCCCTCCAACTACCTCAGACTCCAAGTTATCCAGCTAAAATATCTTCGAGTCATCGGTAATTATGCCAGACGTACTCCAAATCCCCACATGCATTACACTGTAAAAATTGAGCCCAGCCCAGTTATCATCCACCGACTTACAGCCTAATTTTTTGCTCACTGCCCCACACACCCCAACCCCCAGGCCAACAAATAGGGAATTATACTCTAGCCGACTTGACAAACAAGTACAGGAAATATAAAGGACCAAAGCACATGCTGCTATAATTAGGGTACGAAAGTCGCAGTGTTTTGTTTAATAATTTTTCACTGCCGTTATTTAGGCTTATATTTATATTCACTTCTTTTTTACTTGTGTCATAGTGTAAATATTTATTCAAATTGGTTAAAGGAACAATTTTGTAACTTGTCCTTGAACATGTTATGCATACGTTCTGTGTAATAAATATTTTAAAGGGTGCCCTTTTTAATTCATTATTCATTCCGTTGTTATTGGAAACGTCAGTAAATGAACCAAGAATGAATTTCCGTCAAACACTGTGCGGTAGATTTGCACTGGTTTGTTAAACATTTAGAGGGGTGTTCAACATTTCTGCAGAGCGCCAGTTATATTGGTCCATCTGTCGTGTCTCTGTGTATGTACGAAAGAACTCAGAACGGTTGAACAGATTTTCATGAAACTAGGTATTGGGGAGTTTAACTGAAATTCGCCAACCACTTCTAGGTTTGGTTACAGAATGTCGAAATAAGGGCCACTTCACGTGATATTTTACACGCGATGCTGCTCTTTAGTCGAGCTTAAATGGTTCCTAAGTCGCTAATGTTTAAAAGGTGCGCGACTGGGGAGGCATGTGGGGGGGAGGAGATGTATAGATCCACACATTCTTAAACTCGTCACAGTATGGGGCGTGAGTGGTCAACAACACGCCCTGACCGCTTTACCTCCGGCAAAGAACTCCTCGACCCAGAGCAGTCTGGAGAGTTTGAGAAGAGAAAAAATCTCTGTCTCTTCCGGGATTTGAACCCCAGATCGGCCAGCCCGTAGCTTAATCGCTATAATGAATACGCTATCCCGGCTCATGCATAATGTTTGCCATAGAGAAACGTGTCTGGAACAAACGTCATAGATACATGTAATGAACACGTATGCCCTGTGCAGTTTTTCCTCAAGTCATTACTGTTAGAGATGATTAAACTGAAGTTAGTGAACGGGATAGAATTTGTAACTTAATGTTTGTTATACCACTAAGTTTCAACAACGCTGTAAGCAAATGATGTCATTGGACATGATCCTGAACGCAGCCAGCGTCTGCGCAATTTATTTCCCAAGCAGTCACTTCATTGCTTATTTACTGGGGTGCTGATACGTCCTTAGCCCGATCAGGAAGGAAACAAGCTGCGCCTGTCAAAAGTGCGATGGGCAGAGGAATGGATTGATTTGGCTAGGGTAGGGACAGATGGTGGACTGTTGTGAATGTGGTAATGAACCCTCAAAGTTCCATAAAATGCGGGGAATGTAGCTTGGCACCCTTGTAGTTCCCGTTTGTTGTGTCTTTTTTAAATTACAACTTTAACTAACATTTTGGAAGCTTCCTCTTCGAAACTTCTGTTCTTGTTTCTCGTATTCAGGTTGTATTGCTGCGTGCTGTTATCACTGTTGCATAAATGCATTCCGTGGATTTCCCCAGGTCAGATGAAGGAAGTAACAATTTGGAAATCAAGCAAGAAGGAAAGAGATTTCCCAGGACCAGCATTAGGGTCGTTGGCAGAGTGTGTTGTCCACCCACATATTTTTATTTTGTTTTGTTTATAGCCGCAAGAATTCTGTCGAGGCCAACAGGATTTCTACTAGCAGACAAAATTTTTCGGTATGTCTGACGTACGTAGGCAAGCCACTGCATGAGTGTTGTGTCTTACGCCACTGGAACTGTACGATATTGAATGATTTTTTTTTACGTGATATTGTATGGTAACAGCAGTCAGTGACACCTTTTCCGACGTTTTGCTCTAACGACTATATGAAGGACCGGTAGGCAGAGCAGTTCTGTTCGATCGGTTAAGTGTCTGGCTTTTGTTTTGGAGGTGCGTGATCCAAATATCTGCCGAAACACTGGGTATCCTGTATCAGAACGAATGGTTCTTAGTCCCAGCGGGAGATACTGGGATATTATTTTACTTTATCAACTGCAGCGTCTCTCTACATCCTCGTAGTTATTGCATCACTTGTTATCATTCGAGGCTCTGTAGTCTGAGTCATAGACAGTGTCCTTAAATAAACTCTGAATAATAAACCGTAGATGTGCGTTATGCTTGTTATTAACGACTCGAGTTCTCGCGAAGATTATATTGCATCGGTGATAGATGAATTAATGCTTATGATCACTGATGGAATGATTCTGATAGGGGAAAACGCAGCTACAGCCTGAGACATGGCACAGCTCCCTGGGCAGTGGATGACACCAGTTTTTTTAAACTGTATCTTTGTTATTTCAGCGTGGTGACAGAGCTTCCTTAGCAGAGCTTTCCAGTTTGTAAAGGTCTCCTTTTAACATGCAGTGATGGCAAAAGAGGGGTAGTAGATTCATAGCTATACCCATGCTCAATCTCGGCGGTAGATGGGGGTGGGTGGTCATCGCCACGACGATGCTGCTTTACCCCATGGAAAGGGACCCGGTACCTATGGTACAGGAGGCCAACCCCGCTTCTTCACCTCAGGATTACGTGGAGATGGTAACAGGTGTTTAGGGGTTGCCCTGAGGGGGGGGGGGTTACTGTAACTCGTACTAACAGTCTGTACTGTGGGCCACGTGGGAGGTGGTAGAGGTCAGTTGAAATGTGATGGCACACGCGCAGAAACCAGATTTCGTCTTTCGGCGAAACGGACGAGTCCATTTAAATC
>Ga0123353_10001133_pt1 | contig 32458 bp, 26 predicted proteins | sample TergutLab28metaG_3_FD_92763 | JGI IMG/M metagenome (GOLD analysis project Ga0123353, IMG submission 92763) | Labiotermes labralis P3 segment gut microbial communities from Petit-Saut dam, French Guiana - Lab288 P3 | ecosystem: Host-associated > Arthropoda: Insects > Digestive system > Gut ... | reverse complement strand
CATATTGCCTTTCCTATTTTGACTCCGCTCTGGCAAATTGTTAAAAATGGGCAAAATAGCGAATTGTTTCTTCGCGTTTTTGCGGTGAAATTGTTCACGGTCTGAGAAAAAATAGACAGCTACGTTACGAATGGTATCATTGTGTTACAAAAAACACCAAAGAGCCGAGGACGTAGCGTAGCGCAACCCCGTCGGGGAGCGTTCTTCATCCGGGGACTGCGCTACGCTGACGATCACGATCCCCGGTGAAAAAGTGTACAATATCACCGTCGAACGACCCAAGTAATCTCTCTTACACCAGAAAGGACCCAAACCATGAAAAAATTTATTGCCGCATTGTTTATCATCCCCTTGTTGTCAATCCTTGTCGCGGCAGAGATGCCGCCGTTGCCGAATCCTGACGCGATGAGTAAGGAATATTGGGACATTTGGAACAACGAGGTCCAAACGAAAATTGATGAACGCATCGAACAGCATCGTAAAGCGAATGCCACGATTTTTCTGATCGATGTCAAGCCAGGAACCGACATCAAGATCGAACAGATTTCGCACGAATTCCTTTTCGGTGCGAACATGTTCAATTTCGGACAACTCGGTTCAAAAGAATTGGACGACAAATACAAAGCCGTCTACCACACACTATTCAACACCGCTGCAATTCCGTTCTACTGGAAAAAATTTGAGCGGGAACCCGGCAATCTGCACTACAAACTGACCGATGACGACAATCCAGAATTCTGGGCGAAAATCTTTGCGGAAGGCAAGAACCCGCACACCGAATGGTATTGGCGGCGACCGGCGACCGATCAAATGGTCGAATACTGCGAAAAGCACGGTATTTATATGCACGGTCATCCAATCATTTGGGGCAACACCCATTGGCACCATCCGGACTGGTTGCCGATGAAAGAGGAAAACGTCGCCGAACAGGAAAAACTGTTCGAAAAGCGGATACGTGAACTTGCCGCTCACTATGGTGGTCGAATTCATCGTTGGGACATTGTCAACGAAAGCGCGTCATGTCCGCTGAATCCGCATCACCCAAAATATGACGAGAACAACCCCAGAGGAAAATATGGCATGATGCCGCGCGACCATACTTTCAAGGCGTTTAAGATTACCAACGAAGTGTTTCCGCCGAACGTCGTACAGTCCATCAACGACTATCAAAACGACCAGCTCTATGTCGATCAGATCGGCGACTTGCAGATTCGCGGTTGCCGGATCGACATGGCGGGCTTGCAGATGCACCTGTTCAACCCAAAACAGTGTGCCGACATTGCGAAGGGAGCGCAAATTCAAACGCCAGCGTATGTGTACAATATGCTCCGAACCGTAGAAAAAACGGGGTTGCCATTGCATTTAAGTGAAATCACGATTACGGCTCCGAACGATGGCACTGAAGGCCGGGAAATCCAGGCGAATATCGCACGAAATCTTTATCGTCAATGGTTTTCGTGGCCGTCGATGCATGCGATCACATGGTGGAACATCGTCGACGGTTGTGGAGCACCGGGCGAGCCGACAACATCTGGACTCTTCACACGGAAGATGGAGCCGAAGCCGTCCTACTTTGCGTTGGAACGTTTGATCCACCACGAATGGAAAACGAACATCGTCAAAAAAGCCGACAAGGAAAAAATGTCGATTTCTTTCCGTGGCTTCAAAGGAAAGTATAAAATCAACTGGACCGATAACGCCGGAAATGTGCAATCATCCGAAATCGTCGTCCAATAAAAAATCCTTCCACTCAACAACCAACATCCCCAAGAATGATGAAACACACGCTCTTTTGCTGTTTGTTCACTTTCGCTTTCATGACGGCAACCGCTATCAATGCGCAAGCTCCAGCGCAACAACCGTCAGCGGACGACGTTCCGTTAAGCAGTAGCGTCTATTTCATCACGCCAAGGGCAGGTGCGCAACATCTCAATTTGAGCAATGATTGGATGCTTGGCTGGCGGGACTCCTCGACAAACAGTTCTACAGACTTTGAAACTGTTAACGATTGGGTTCCGGTTGCGACACCTACCTCCGTTCCGATGGCTTTGTACCGGGCAGGTGTCATGCCTCAAGAGATAAAAGCGAGGCAATGCTTCTCGTTGAAACGGAAGTGTTCGTCGGAAAACATTACCGCAACACCGAATCACCCGGGAAATCCCCTTTGGGAAAGTCGCCGGGTTCATTCCCGCCGAATCGACCGTGGTAGAAGTGGCAGAGGGCAATGGCGAGGGCATCGGCAACGTCTGGCGGGTCGGGATATTGTTCCAAGCCGAGTTCGAGTTTGATCGCCCGCTGCATTTGATCCTTCGTAGCTCGCCCGCTCCCCGTCAAGAGTTTTTTGATTTGCGTCGCCGCGTAAGAAACAACCGCAATATCCGACTGTGCGGCTGCCAAACAGATGCAGCCGCGAGCATGCCCCATGATGATCGCCGTTCGCGGGTGGTCGTAGTGGGAGTAAAGCTGCTCCATCGCTAACACTTCCGGGGAGAACATCTCGATCACCTCCTGCACACCGTCGTAGATCTCCCTGACTCGATGCGCGAGTTCCTTCGCACTACTCCGCACAACACCGGCTTCCAGCAGACGCACCTTCCCCGTCGAGACATCAATCACACCATAGCCGGTTCTATCCAGACCGGGATCAATACCGAGTATTGTTTTCATAAGAACATCGGCACCGGAGGGGAGGGGGAGGGGGGATGGGTGGGGTCAGTCGCTCAACGTCCTTGGTAGGCACAGCCGACACAGACACGTCCGCCTTGATGGGCATGGGCACCGCCTGCAACGCCGAATTGCGCCGCGCCACGCGCATTGCCTGTCACGTTCGACTGTGTACCGCCGGCACGATTGCACGTGGGGCAGTAGGAACTGCTGGCGGCTTCGCCTCTGCCTCCGCCGCCAACACAAGTGGGGCAGTAGGTAGAACTGTTGCCGAATGTGGCGTTGCCACCTCGAACGGGGGTGGAATTTCCGAAAGCCGCGCCGCCACGCGGGGCTTGCTGGGCGGAAGGGAGTGCTGCTCCCTGAGTGGGTCGGAAACTGTTGAAGGACGACAGTGAAATTGCACTCATTGTTACCTCTTTTTTCTATAAAATTGCTAATGTACACAGGAGGCATTCTTCCGCCTCCGATTGTGCCAAGTATGGAGTACGAAATGCGGTGGGGCAAAGAAAAGTGAGAAAATTTAGGAGAAAAACCGTTTTTACCTACTATTTTAGCCCGGTTTTGCGGGTCAGACCGGTTGTGCGGATAGACTGTTCCTTGCCACAACTCGATCTTTTTTGCTCAAAAATTTTCCGCCGGGAAGTAGACGGCAGATTGCAGACGGCAGCAGAGGTGCTGCCACACCGACCAGCCGCAGAGGACAGGGGCAACCCCTGCCTCTACTACATCATTTCTCCATTGTTATTGCTTATCACCAGAAGTTTGTCCACAAAGGAACCGCCCTGTAAGAGCGGAGCATCATAGCCCAGGGCAAGGCGTACTCGCCGCCGCCCCCCACCCCCCGGGCTAAAATGGCGGCTTCTTGATATTTCAAACCGGCTTCAGTACACTATGTACAATGATGGACGACCTCGAACGTCAAAAACTGGACGCATTGGCGGAGTTTGCTGCTGGTGCCGGGCATGAGATCAATAATCCGTTGGCGATTATCGGAGGTCGGGCACAATTATTGCTGCGGGAAATCGACAATCCTGAACATCGCCGACAGCTCGGTATCATCGTTGCCCAAGTGAAACGTGCCTACGAAATGATCGCCGATGTCCGCTTCTTTGCCCGCCCCCCGCAACCGGAACCGGTTACGTTCAATCTACCCGAAGAACTGGAAAAAATCGTTGCCGAACAAATGCCGCTCATGGCAGAGTCGGGCGTGACTTTTCACGCCGCTATCAATCCCGATTCGGCGGACGATCCGTTCGTGGAAACCGATCCCGTACTACTTCACGTCGCCGTGAACATTTTGTGCAATAATGCCAGAGAAGCGGTACAATGCACAGGGGGAGGGGGTACGGTGTGGCTCTCCCTTCGGCGTGAGGCGGACGTTTGGGAAATCGTTGTCAAGGATGACGGACCGGAGATTTCGGAAGAGATTCGCCCCTTGATTTTTGTTCCTTACTATTCGGGAAGACAAGCGGGACGCGGACTGGGATTTGGCTTGCCCAAAGCATGGCGAATCATGCAGTTGCTCGGTGGAACGATCCGAGACGAGCCGACCGACGAAGGACAGGGAGCCACGTTTGTACTGACGCTTGAGCAATGACGCTTCCTACATTCCTCGGCGCGACAAGATTTTCTCCACGATTCGATCTGCTCGGCGGGCGATTTCGGGGAGTTCGACCAGTTCCGGCGGATGATGCGGTTTGCGTCGAGCGTCAATAACAAGTGCGCCGGTGCAGCCCCAGTGCTTGCGTTCGATGAACTCGCCAATCCCGCGAATGTCGCTCGCCGGGTCGCTTTTTGTGAATGTTGTCCAGAGAAAATTTCGCAATGACGATGCCGCCTCTGTGGAATCATCGACCAGCACAATCAGCGGTATCTCATCGGGGAATGTTCCGTTCCAGTCGATTTCCTCTGCACACAACACCCCCGGCATCGCTAGTCGCGGATTCTTGCAAGGGAGCGATTCGGGGAGTGACTCGGCTAATTGTCGGCGTGGCTTGCCACTGACGGTGACGAAGAGTTTCGATCCTCGGTGGAGTTCGCGGTCGGTGTAGTCGAGTGTGTCCGCCGTTGTTTTTGTGACAAAATGAGCGTCGGTTCGCCAGTTCACTCGCCGGAGAATATGTTGCAAAAATTGAGAAGTCTCATTGACCGACAAGTTTTGATCGTCCCCCTCTGCCGCAAGAAAAAGATATTTTGCAAGGGACAGTTGACTGTAGCCCAAAATAGCGTGGGCTAATGTATGCAATTCCGCCGCACGTCTGCTTGGGTCAAGCGGCAGATAGGACTCCCGACCAATGGCGAGCAGCAGCGGATGCACGCCCGCTGCGTCCACCGCATGGACAGCACGAATGCCCGGTATTTTTTGGGGGACGGCACTCCCGACAAGACGGTGGATGAATGTTCCGAACTGCGTATCTTCCTGCGGCGGACGACCGACAACGGTAAAGGGAAAAATTGCATCGTTGCGGTGATACACGCTGGTCACTTTCATCACCGGAAAGTTGTGCGACAAACTATAATAGCCGAGATGGTCGCCGAAGGGACCTTCTGTTTTTTCTTCGGTGTTAATCGTTCCCGTAATGCAAAAATCGGCTTCGGTGTAGATGCCGAACAATTCGTTGAGGAGAAAATGTCCCGTATTGTTTATGATCGGAATTCGATGTTGTCCGAGGATGCCAGCGAAAAGAATTTCACTGACATTTTCCGGCAACGGCATAATAGCCGCAAGCGTCATACATGGTGCGCCGCCGATAAATATTTTCACCGGCAACGATTCGCCCAGCCGTTGTGCTTCTGCGTGGTGTAATGCAATGCCACGTTGTATCTGATAATGCACGCCACACTCCTCATTCAGAATATAATCGTTGCCGGAGATTTGCACACGATACATTCCCAAATTAGAATGAGCAACGCCTTTGCGTGCCGGGTGCTCCGTATAAACCTGTGGGAGCGTGAGATACGCACCGCCATCGTCTTGCCAAGAAACCAGTTGGGGCAGTTGGTCCAACGTGGTACGGTTTTGCAAAACCGGCGGTTTCCATGTCGATGATACATGTTTGAATCGGGAATAATAAAATGATTTTAACAGTGTCCAGGCGTTTTTAATTTGTATTTTCGGCGGCATTTCTACGGCAAATTCCATCGCTTTGCGTAGCGGTTCGATGCCGTCTCGAAAAATATATTCGACACGTTTTTCCGTCCCGAAAAGATTGGCGAGCATCGGAAAGCGTACCCCGGAAGATTGGCACAGTTTTGGCTTGGTGAAGAGCACCGCCGGAGCCTCCGCAGCATACAAACGACGCTGAACCGCAGCAATCTCCAGATAAGGATCCACCTCTTCATTGAACTCGATCAACTGCCGTGTCCGCCGAAGATCATCGACGCAAGATTTTAACGTGCGATAGCCCATAGATATCCCACAATGCTATCATATCCCCCATTTTTTTCCAGTGCCATCCAGTCGAACGACAAAGTCCGTAAAACACTGTCCAGGTGCGCGGGGAGCGGCATACGCAAGTATGCCGGTGCGGAGCGTGATGTGCCCGCAGTAGTGGGGAATCGTTCGTCCCGGCGGTCGCAAGTGGCGATTGCATTGATAGGCAACGCATGATTGTTGGTGGTGACTCGCTGGAGGTTGCACTCTTACCGGCATACTTGCGTATGCCGCTCATTCTTTTTTGCGTGCTTGGGAGCGTGGGGGTAACGAAAAAAACGACGTTGCAGTTCGACTGTCTCTTGCCCGACGTGTTATTTTCGTGTACAATCACTCGTCGTCCACTCAACTTTTATGAGGAGTATCACTATGAGATTGTTCCGTATTCTCGCTGTTTCATTGTTTGTCTTTTCCATTTTCTCCACGAATGCCACCCTCTTTGCGGACGATCCGATTCGCGTTCTTTGCATCAACGTTCGGCTTTCCACTGCCAACGATGGAGAGAACAGTTGGTCGAAGCGCAAAGAGTTCATGACCGATATTATCATCGAAGGCAATTACGACTTCATCGGCTCACAGGAAACCGTGATGCACCCCGACCCTGAGAAAAATCAGGTTGCGTACATTGGTTCAAGGCTTCCGGGACATGGTGTCCTTGGTCGGTCGCGGGAAGTGAATCCCGAACTGGGCGAAGCCATGACGATCTACTACAAAAAGGAGCGTTGGAAAATCGACGACACTGACCAGGAAACGTTCTGGCTCTCCGACACGCCAGACGTTCCCGGTTCAAAGACTGATCCCAAAGCAGGTTGTCCGCGAAGTGTGACGGTGGCTCTTTTTCACGAACTCAAAGAGGCAACGCCGACAGGACGAAGCATTTACATCTATAACACTCACTTCGACCACATGAGCGAAGAAGCCCGGCAGCGTGGAGCAAAACAACTCATGGACAGAGTTGTTGCACGGAAAAACAAAGCGATTCCAATCGTTGTCATGGGCGACATGAACTGCGGTGAGAAAAGCCCCGCCATTCGTTATATGCAGGGAATACCCATGACTCTTGACGGTAAAGAGTGGAATTCCCCCTATAAGTTGGTGGACACCTTCCGTGCGGCAAATCCAGATGCCACCGATGTCGGAACCTTCAATAGCTTCCGCGCACCGGGCAAGGAGAAGATCGATTACATTTTTGTTTCGCCTGGGCTGAAAACGATTTCGGCGGAAATCATCCGTACTCAACGTGAGGGTCGATACCCCACCGACCATTTTCCGGTCAATGCAGTGATTGCCTGGTAGACCCGAGGGAAGGCTTTCGCCGGAAATGAACCATCCCCTTTTCAGTTGAAGTTGCCATTCCGCAGAAGAGGAGTTAGAAGTTAGGAGGTAGGAGGTAGAATAGTGCTACCGCACCGTTTTTTCAGGGGCAAATAATTATTTGCCCCTGCAGCACCGCATGCGACTTCTCACTCCTAACTTCTATCTCCTAACTCCTTCACTATATGCGATTCAATTTGACACAAGCATCTTATCGGGTATTGGAACGGGCATCGCGGCTTCGATTGCAGCGGGGTGTGGCGGCGATTTCGTCTGCGAAACTGCTCTGGGCGTTGTTCGAGGAGGACGAGTGCCGCGCCGCCTGTTGGCTGCGAGAAGCCGGGCTGTCGCTGGAACAATTCCACACCGCCTTTGGCATCCAGACTTTGCAAAGTCCGATTTCCGCCCCTGCCTTTCCGGTAGGCAGTTACGGAGTTTCTGCCAGCCCACTTCCCTCAACGCTGTCGCCCACCGACCTCGAATCGACCCGCACCGGAAACAATTCGTCGCCAGTAGGAAATCCCTACCCCGACCCACTGCCACCGAACGAGCCTGACCACGAGTCCGAAGAGAACTCCCACGAACAACCGCAAGATGACTATCAACCCTCCGAACCGAAAAAGTATTCGCTTTATGCGTCACGGCAAACGGCGGGAAAGTCGGCACAAAGTCGGTTGCAATTTTATCTTGATGACCAACGAATGCTGACTTGGTTACTCACGCCGGAATTGGAAGACAATCTCGAAATGGTCGCCCATCGTTTTGTTCGTTCGGGTCCTCGGCAGTCCGTGACCATTGCGGGGGGGATCAGGCAAGTTCCTCTCGGCGTGTCGGAATTGACATTGTCTACGGAACACCTTTTCTTGGCGGTGACTCTCGACACTGGCGATGTCGGACGTTGGATTCAGGAAAACGGTTTTGATCCTGCGGAGTTGTACCAACGGATTGAGGAGACGACAGACGGTAGACGGCAGACGACAGCAGACGGTGCTACCGCACCGTTGGTCGGGGAATCTCTCGAACCGCTTGCGTCTGCTGCCGTCTGCCGTCTGCCGTCTGCCGTCTTTACATCGTCGTCTGCCCTCTGCCGCCTGCTCGATGCCGCTGCCAATCGCGGGCGGGAAGCCATGCGAGTCATCGAAGATTACGTCCGGTTCATCTTAGACGATGCCGATTTAACGCAGCGGCTTAAAACGTTTCGACATCAATTTCAACATGTGCTACAACAATTTCCGATGCAATCTCGGCTCGAAGCGAGGAACACGGAGTACGATGTAGGCACAGCAATTTCGGCGGAAGGGGAGTATCATCGTCCGACGATGGCGGATATTCTGTCGGCGAACTTTTCCCGGTTACAGGAGTCGCTGCGGTCGCTGGAGGAATTTTCAAAGATGTCCGACCCACAAATCGCCCGGCAGTTTGAACAACTGCGGTATCAGGGATACACGTTGCACAGAGATGTTGCGTTGACGATGGAGACGAAGTCAGAAAATGTGTCAGAAAATGTGTCAGTGTCAGAAAATATGTCGGGAACCGTTTCCGGTCATGCAGACCTGCCTTGCGCGCCCTTAGTACTACAGCGCAGCAAAAAAGTCGAAAACCCACCTTGACCATTTATGCGTTATCTTGCTGTTGGTCCCTTTGCTGTCACCGTTGATGCACTGGGGATGACACCAAGGCAAGCGATCCGTACAGTTGGCGGCGGAACGGCTCCGATGCGTCGTGAAGGCGGGAAAATCCGTGTGACTATCGACAACATCGTCGACCACGAAATGCTCGTGATTGAATGAAGTTTGCTGACACCTTCGGGGCTTGCTGCGCGGGAATGACGGTATTTCTGCGAACTTGTCGACAGACTGACACAAAAGCAAAGGACAACGAAGGGTTTATTGTTTTTGGGTCGCTCTCGTGCTATCATGACCGCAAGTATAAAATACCCGAGAGTGAAAAACCATGTCTGTGGAAAATACAATGAAACGTCGAGAGTTTTTATGTTCCCTGGGCGGAACGGTCGTTGGACTTTCCGTGGGTGCGCCTGCCGCATTTGCGCAAACGCCGACTGGCAATACAGAGATTCTTCTCCATCAACCTTTTCCCGGTGCCGTTCTCCATCGTCGATTGAAAGACCCGGTTGTTGGCGTCATCGAAGACTCTGATGGCAAGCCGACCGCTCTGAAAATCAAGGTCTCCGGTGAGGCACCTGCCGATGCTCTTGTCACGGTGGACGGAATCGCTTCCCGCCGTAACGGCAAAGCCTTCGAGGCGATGATCGAACTTCGTCAACAAACGAACGATATTTTCATTCGGTCGAAATCGCCTTCAAACGTGACGGAAGAACTGCGGGTGCGGGTCCTTTGGCTGAAGAATTCCAAGCCGCGATACCGTTTTACGGTTGATGACACCATCTTTTGCTTGCGGGAAATCCATCGAAACGGATACAAAAGTCTTTTCGATGACCATTTTCTCGGGAACCTCCGAACGTTACATCGCAAATATGGCACCAAAGTCGCCTTGAATTTGTTCTACGAAACGTCCGGCGATGAAGGCAACATCAATGTCCAACGAGAGTATTTCAACCTTTCGCAATTTTCGGACAGGTACAAATCGGAATGGCAGGACAATGCCGATTGGTTGCGACTGTTATTTCATGCCAAGCGGGAACATCCCGGTGAACCGTACAAAGATGCTTCCGCAGAAACGTTGATCGGCGACTTCGTTCAGGTGGAACGCGAAATCAAACGCTTTGCCGGTGAAGAAACTTATCTTCCGGCGTCGGTCATTCACTGGGGTACAATCCGTCCGGAAACGTATAAGCCTCTGGCTGCGCACGGCGTGACGACACTGAGCGGTTATTTTATCAAGCAAAATAACAGAAACTACTACGTTCATTACCAAATGGATGACGCTCGTTGCGATTATTTGAACAAGAACGATTTTCTCCTCGACGAGGAAAGCGGCATCGTTTTCTCCAAGATGGATATGGTCTTTAACCTTGTCCCGCTTCAAAACATCATCCCCACGCTTGAACAGGTGATGGCGGAACCGAACACGGCAGAATTCATCGACTTGATGACGCATGAACAATACTTTTGGCAGTTTTACAGGAACTATTTACCGGATCACTGGGACCGTTTGGAACGTGGCTTTGCATTTCTTGCCGAACACGGATACGAACCCGTTTTTCTCAATGATCCATCTTTAGGGAACAGGAGTTAGGAGTTCGTTAGGCTTTCGCCAGAAAATAATTGGTCAAATTTTCCCTTTCCCATTCGGGAGCAAGGAAGTAGTCAGTAGTCAGGAGTTAGAAGTCGCATGCGGAAGGCAGGTTTTACGAGCCAAAGGCGCGGTAGCACCATTCTAACTTCTAACTTCTTCATTCCAGAATGAGAGATACAACAAAATTTGGCATAAAACTTTCTGGCGAAAGCCTCACCTTATTTTCTGACAAAACAACCTGAGTAGCCACGGTGTCAAATCATACAAAACCTTATTACCTTGTGGCTCCTTTGTTCTATTCCATGCCCTGTACGCGCTGTCGTACTAACTTCTCTCTCCTAACTCCTTCTCCCCATGTTCAGTATAACCTTTCCAATACTTCAAAGAAATCGGGAAATGTTTTTTGAGTGCAATCGGGATCGCCAATGACCACGCCCGGCACCCGCAGACCGGCAATGGCGAAACTCATTGCCATTCGGTGGTCGTCGTAAGTTTGCACCGTTGCGGGAGTGAGCGTTTCTGGCGGCGTGATCAGCAGACCGTCTCGCCGCTCTTCCACGATTGCCCCAAAGCGTCGCAATTCCGTTGCCAAGTCGGCGATGCGGTCTGTTTCCTTGAAACGGACGTGTGCGATGTTCGTGATTTCCGTGACCCCTTCGGCAAAGAGAGCGACAACTGCCAATGTTTGTGCGGTATCGCTGATGCTGTTCATATCGACGGTGATTCCCCGAAGCGGTCTTTCCGGTGGTCGGCGGACGGTGATCGAATTCTCCTGCCACGTCACGTCGCAGTTCATTTTTGCGAGGCACCCGGCAAAGGCGACATCCCCCTGCAAACTATTTTTCGACAAGCCTTGTACCGTCACCGACCCGCCGCAGACCGCCGCTGCCGCAAAAAAATAGGAAGCCGCCGAAGCGTCCGGCTCGATTCGATAGACACCCGGCGATTGATAAGTAGTATCTTTTTCAACGCTGAAAGTGCGAAACGCCGAATCCGTCTCCACGAAAACGCCGAACGATTGCATCATTCGCAGTGTCATTTCGATGTACGGTTTCGACACCAATTCCCCCTCGACGACAATCTGAATGGGCGACCCTTTCGACGCAAGCGGCGAAGCCAGCAACAGAGCGGTGAGGAATTGACTTGAGACCGCCCCGGAGATGGAAACGGTTTTGGCAGATGTCCCCTTTCCTTGAGGAGAGAGGGGGATATATGGACGAATCACCAGCGGCGGAAAACCTTCCTCGGCTTCGTAGGCAACGTTCCCGCCGAACGTGTTGAGGGCATCGACCAAATCACGAATAGGACGTTGGTGCATGCGAGGCTTACCGTGAATGCGATAATGTCCTTCGGCAAACGCTAATACCGCTGTCAGAAACCGAGCCGTCGTCCCGCTGTTGCCGACGTAAATGTCCACTTGCGGGTGGGGAAACTTTCCGCCTTGTCCGTGAACGTCGATGCGGTTCTGTTCGACATGACGGTCGAGAATCAAACCGAGCTGCGAGAGTCCGCCGAACATCACCTCGGTATCCTCACTGGCAAGCGCACCGGTCAGGACTGTCTTGCCGTTCGCCAGTGCCGCCAATATCAATGCGCGGTTAGTGATACTCTTCGATCCTGGTGGAGTGACGACGGCATCCAGAATTCCTTTTTGTGTGATTGTTTTCGATTGGGACATGATCATGCTTTGGCTTTCGCAAGAAAGTTTTATACCCAGTTTTGCAGTATCGCTCTTTCCAGGCAAAAGGTGGTAGGAGGTAGAAGTCGCATGCGGTGTGGCAACATCGTAGGCAAGACGGTGCGGTAGCACCATTCTATCTCCTATCTCTTATCTCCTACCTCCTTTATTCTTTCTCCTTAGCCATTTCCGGTGCGCCGCGTTCGTCTTGCTTGATTGTGGGGAGTGTTCGGACTTTCGGTGGTGAGACCCGATACACTTCGTTCAGTGGCGTGGCATCCACGCTGCGGCGGAGCAAAAGATAAATCGCCACACTGCTCGTCCAAAACCATGCGAAAACGTATGCCACCGGAATGGACCACACCAAAGTCAACCAGAAAGTCTCTAAAAAAAGGTCGGGACCAGTAGCACTTGACCAATACAGTTTGACCGTTGATCGAGTGAGTACTTGGAGCAATGCCACGCCAAACCAACCGAGAATCCCGCAGCAAGCCCAATACAACAGATAATGGAGTGGACGCTGAAAAATGTAGGAAAACATTCGGCTAATCGCATCAAAACCATCGGAACCATCCACGCTGACCGCCGCAAAGAGCATCATAAAACCGATCGCCAGCCCCAAAGTCAGAATCACCGTAAAAAAGGCAAAGACAAGTGGGATCGGAAGCAAGACCGCCACAACGTACTTCAATCCTGGCACTGCCAGTAGCCAGCCAGCAATTTTTACTGGCAAAAAACAGCATAAAATGCCGAGTACCAAAATGATGAGCGAACTGACAAAACTGATCCCCCGTTTTCGGAAAAAGCGAAACAGGTTTATCGTCGACTCGGACTCGTCAATGGTGAAGCGAACGGCGACCATTCGGCAGATCATGCCTCCGCAAAATATCCAGATCAGGACGATGCAGGGGAGCCACCAAAAGAGCAGCGTGGGATTTTGCTGAATCGAAAGAATGGCGTTCACGAGGGCGGGATTGAGAACGTCGAGTGGAACATTGAGCCGGATCATTTCCCAATGTTCCGGTTTCGAAAATTCCTGCTTCAGGATCACGATCCCCGCAAAACGATTGAGGAATGCCGTGAGCCATAAACCGATCATCGCAAAGAACAACACACGCACACCCAATGCCGCGTTGAAAACTCGCAACAACAACACGATAGGAGTCAACTCCGTCCAATCGATCCGCCGGATCGTTTCTTCGCCAATATCTCTCATTTGTCCGAGCATGGTACTCTCCGAAAATGGATATGTCAAGGGATCGGGAGTGTTCAACACGCGACCTGCAAGTTGCAAGTTAGGTAAGGTAAGGCTTTCGCCAGAAATGAACATGCCATTTTCAGCCTTATCGTATTCCGTGGAGCAGAATACAGGAGTCAGGAGTCAGAATGGTGCTACCGCACCATTGGACTCTGGCAGTTCCTTACCGCATGCGACTTCTGACTCCTGACTCCTGACTACTTCCTTGCTCCAGAATGGGAAAGGGAAAATTTGACCAATTGTTTTCTGGCGAAAGCCTAATACACTGTTTCGCCATTGGTATTGCTTTTGTTTCGTGCGGGGAACATCTGCAAAAAACGTGGCATTGTGGGTAGACCACCTCCCGTAGGGATGGAACGCTCGGTAGAACGTGCATCTCCCCCCGCCTCAGCATTCCGTGGGAATGCAGTGGCGACGTGACGGGCATGGTACTCTTGTAGCCCCTGTTCATTGTTCCAAATCGGGGTAAATTTAGGGGCGGGAGCGAGAACAACCCAAGCAGGGTGCAGAATTTATGGCACATTTAACCGTTTCGACCACAAAGGAGTTGTCCGGTCTTTGTCGACGATTGCAAGCGGCGGAAACGATTGCCTACGATACCGAGTTTATTTCCGAAGGCAAATATCAGCCGGAATTGTGCCTCATCCAAATCGCTTCCGAAGGTCTCCTGGCATTGGTCGATCCCATGTCCATTCGCGATCTGACCCCGCTCTGGCAACTCTTTTGCGATGGCAAACGGGAAATTATTGTTCACGCATGCCGGAGCGAAATGGAGTTTTGCCATCGAAGTATCGGTCGCATGCCGCGGCAATTGTTCGACGTGCAAGTTGCTGCGGGTTTCATCGGGAATGAGTATCCGATGGGATTCGGTGCCATCCTGCGGAACTTTCTGCAGGTGTCGCTGCGAAAAACGGAAACGAGAACGACATGGAATCAACGTCCACTCACGCCACTGCAAGTCGAATATGCCCTGGACGATGTGCGCTACCTCGAAGCCTTGCATCGGGTCATCAAAGCACAACTGGTAGAGCAAGAGCGGCTCACTTGGTATTATGAAGAAATCGAACAGGTGAAACGGAACTTGAAAACCTATTTTGAAACGCCCCAATGGCGGTCGCTGCCGAAAATATCGGGGCTGCCGCCGCGTGAGTTGGGGATTTTGCGGGAACTTTGGTTTTGGCGTGAAAAAATGGCACAACAGCGAAACATTCCGGCATCGCGGGCATTCCGGGACGATTTGCTGGTGGAACTTTCCCGGAGGCGGACAAGCGAAGAAAAAAGGATCGGCGCACTGCGAGGAATGCAGCGTCAAGACTTGGCGAAGATTTTGCCCGATATTGTGGCGGCGGTCAGCCGGGGCTTGGAACTCTCGGAACAGGAACTGCCCATTCCACCGCTACGGACATCGTATCCGCAATACACGGTACTCGCGCAGGTGTTGTACGCCGTTCTCGGGTCGATTTGCAAACGAAATAAAATCGCTCCGCTCCTCGTCGGCAGTCCGAACGACGTTCGGGAATGGATCGCTGCTGAACTTGGCACATTACCACTCTCGGTGACTCCGCGTCTGGCAACGGGCTGGCGCAGCCATCTCATTGGAACGGTCCTGTTCGACCTCTTGCACGGGCGCAAGACGTTGCAGATTAACCATCATATTCCCGATGAACCACTGATCGTCCGGTAGACCCGAGGCTTCCGCTGAAAAGTAAAATACCCGCCGGGGAAAAGTAGTCGGGAATCAGGAGTCAGTAGTCAGAAGAGTACTACCGCACTATACGGCACGCGGGAGAAAAATGCACCTTTTCGACGGGAGGATTTTCAGTCTGCGCGCCCTTAGTATACCGTACCACGCCATAAATTTACACTTTTACAAGAGCCGCAAGTGTAGGCGGTACTCCGCCGAAACTTGCGGGTAAAACCAATCGGTAACACCCGCAAGTTTCACTTCGTTGCACTTGCGGCTCTTGTTTCAAAATGTCAGTTTATTGATGTTGAGCAGTATAGCAAACGGCATCCCCCGACAACGCGCCCTTATGACCCTTATTGCCAGTGCAATAGTGGGTATAAGGGCGCATCATCTTGGCAACTCGTTGCTACTAAGGGCGTGAATTCGGAGAACCTTATCCACGTAAATCCTCGCTCAAAAAAGGCAGTTTGTCCCCGTTTTACGTATATTTGTCGAAGATACAGTAACACCGCTTGCGTCTCCTGACTCCTGACTACTGTATTCTTCCACCCGGAATGGGAGATACTGCAAAACGGGGTATAAAACTTCCCGGCGAAAGATTCATTTCCTCGTTCCCAGTCGCTCTCGTTGGTATTTTCCTTGGCTGACCGCTTGTACCCAATCCTGGCGGTCAAGGTACCACTGGAGTGTCTTGTTCATTCCGCTTGCAAAAGTTTCCAATGGTTTCCAACCAAGTTCTGTTTCAATTTTGGTGGTGTCAATGGCATAACGACGATCATGACCGGGGCGATCCTGAACGTGAGCAATCAGCGAACGCACCGGCTTGTGGTTGATATTCGGGCAACGTTGTTCGACGAGATCGCAGATTAAGCGGACAATTTCGATGTTTGGCATTTCGGCATTACCGCCGATGTTGTACATCTCGCCGGTGGTTCCTCTGTGCAACACCCTTCGGATGGCGCGGCAATGATCTTCCACGTAAAGCCAATCGCGCACTTGCATGCCGTCCCCATAGACTGGCAGCGGCTTCCCCTCGATGGCATTGGCAATCATCAGTGGCACCAACTTTTCCGGGAATTGGTACGGACCGTAATTGTTGGAACAATTCGTGAGGAGTGTCGGCAGCCCGTATGTGTGGTGATAGGCACGAACGAAATGGTCGCTGGATGCTTTCGACGCGGAATAGGGGGAGTTCGGTGCGTATTGCGTTGTTTCCGTGAATTTTCCGGTGGGACCGAGCGAGCCATAGACTTCATCCGTCGAAACATGCAAGAAGCGGAATTTCTTTTGCTCGTCTTCAGTCAGCGTCCCGAAATATTCTCTTGCCACTTCGAGAAGCCGAAATGTCCCGACGACGTTCGTCATGACAAAATCTTCCGGTCCGTCAATGGAACGATCCACATGAGTCTCAGCGGCGAAATTGACGACATAGCGAGGTCGATGAGTGCGGAACACATTCCGCATGGCGGAAACATCTCCGATGTTGGCGTGAATGAACGTGTAACGAGGATGCGACTCGACATCGGCAAGCGAAACAAGGTTCCCCGCATACGTCAGCGCATCGACATTGACGAGCGGCGCGTTCGGCTCTTCGGCAATCCACTGATGGACGAAATTCGAACCGATAAAACCAGCCCCGCCAGTCATGAAACACGTCTCGGACATTGTACCCATGGATTGAAATTATACTGAAGCCGGTTTGAAATTCCAGATACAGAAAATGATGACGCTAAAAAAACAAGGCAACAACGCGCAACGCGGAAATGAAATCGTGAGAGCTGTCCCCCCTAAAAAACACAAATTCGCGCAAACTCATAGGAAATAACAACTGATGAATTTTACGGCGATATTCATTGGCGATATTCATTGGCGATATTCATTGATGCACTCTTCCTCTTGAATTGGCTCGCAGGGGGTTCTTGACAAGACCAATACTAACACTAAAATGGTATTAGTTATTGCTCGAAGGACGATGGGAGTGCCAGATGAAAATATTTCGCAAAGAGACAGACTATGCCGTCAGGGCACTGGTTTACCTTGCTCTGCAAGAGGGACCGGCTTACGTGTCGGCAACGACGCTCTCGCAAGAACTCGGTCTGCCGATGAACTTTCTGCGGCGGATCTGTTCGACACTCATCAAAGCGAAAATCCTCAAAACCTGCGAAGGAAAGAGCGGCGGCGTGCGTCTTGCAAAAAAGCCGGGGACAATTACGGTATTGCAATTGATCGAACTGCTCGAAGGCAAACCGGAACTCTCCGAATGTACGTTCCGCAAGAAACTCTGTCCCAATCGCAAAACCTGCGTCCTTCGTAAACGAATTCTCGGTATCGAAAAAATCATTGCCAAAGAGTTTGCAGCAATTACCATCCAAACCTTGATTGATGACATCCATCAATCCTAACCTTCATGAAAATCATGACCATGTTTTGTTATCAGTGTGAGCAGACGGCGAGCGGCAAAGGCTGCACGGTTGCCGGTGTCTGCGGAAAAAAAGAATCGACGGCGAAATTACAGGACGACATCGTTCAAGCCGTCAAGGAAATCGGGTTCTACAATAATGAACTCCGACAGTCTGGACTAAAAGGGGCAGGACGAAAAGATGCCGACGCAGATCGGTCAACGCTCGACTTCCTCTTCGCAACGGTGACGAACGTCAATTTTGACGATGAGCGGCTCACGGAAAGCCTCGGCAAAGCCAAGGCGATTGCAACGCGACTCCAACAAGAAACGGGCGTGACGTTGTCCTCCAAACAGTCCTCGGACGAAAACATCGTTTCGCTTCAATCGCTTCTGCTGTACGGACTCAAAGGGATGGCGGCTTACGCGCACCACGCTTGGGTTCTCGGCAAAGAGTCCGACGAAGTGTACGCTTTCTTTGCCAAAGCACTTTCGGCTCTTGCTCTCGGTCAAGCGAGCGTCGATGAGTTGGTTGCCCTCAGCATGGAATGTGGAATGACCAACTTCAAAGCGATGGAACTGCTTGATGCCGCTCATACGGAACGTTGGGGGCATCCGACACCGACAGCAGTTGCCATCGAACCGAAAAAGGGGAAAGCGATTCTCGTTTCCGGGCATGATTTGCTCGACCTCGAAGAGTTGCTGAAGCAGACCGAAGGCAAGGGCATCAACGTCTATACCCACGGCGAAATGCTCCCGGCACACGGTTATCCCGGCTTGAAAAAATATGCTCATCTTGTCGGCAACTACGGTGGGGCTTGGCAAGATCAGCATAAAGAGTTCGCGGCGTTTCCCGGTGCGGTGCTGATGACGACCAACTGCATTCAAAACCCGAAAGGATACGAAGATCGAATTTTCACGACGGGTTGCGTCGCTTGGTCGGGCATCAAACATATTCCTGACCGCAAGCAGGGCGGAACGAAAGATTTTTCGCCGGTCATCGAGGCGGCTCTCGCTGCTCCCGGCTTTGCGGCAGACGGCGGCGATAAAACCATTCTCGTTGGCTTTGGGCACAACGCCGTGATGAGTGTTGCCGGTAAAGTGATTGATGCCGTGAAGACGGGCAAGATCAAGCATTTCTACCTGATCGGCGGTTGCGACGGTGCCAGGTCGGGACGAAATTACTACACCGAACTAGCGGAAAAGGTGCCGAAGGATTGCGTGATTTTGACGTTGGCTTGCGGAAAGTTTCGCTTCAACAAATTGGAGTTCGGCGACATTGACGGCATTCCGAGATTGCTCGATATTGGTCAGTGCAACGATGCGTATTCGGCAATTCAGATTGCGGTTGCGTTGGCACAGGCATTCGGCACCGATGTCAATGGTTTGCCGCTGTCGATCATTCTGTCGTGGTATGAACAGAAGGCGGTTGTCGTTTTGTTGACGCTGCTGGCTCTTGGCGTGAAGAACATCAAACTCGGACCCTCGCTCCCGGCGTTCGTTTCGCCAACGGTGCTGAACGTGCTGGTGGAGAAGTTCAACATCGCTCCGATTTCCACACCAGAAGGGGACTTGACCACGGGATGAGACTGCGAACGGCATGAAAATGGTCTTTTTTTATACCGAAGCCGGTTGAAAATTCCGTAAGCCGAGTGTTTAAGCCCGACAACGAGAGGGCTGCTGAACGAGGGCGTAGCCGAAAAATGACCCGCTCCGGGTATATCTCGACAGGATTTACAGGATGGACAGGATAAAATCATCCTGAAAATCCTGTCAATCCTGTCAAAAAAATGACCCATTTATCCCCGTTTCACGTAGCGACCCGACTCGGGAATTTCAAACCGGCTTCGGTAGAAATCTGTGCGAAATCGGGCGTGTCTATTGTGTCAAGACAATACCAAACCGGTTTTTGACGCGGTTCTTGTTCGTCAAGTGTCAGCGGGGAGGGTACGAAGCCGATGACGACGAACATGAGCGTTGTCCAGCCGAGACAGTGTCGCCACCATTTGAGTGGCACGGCATCGTTGGCAGTGGGGGGGTGAGCAACGCCGATGAGAGCGAGCAAAATCAAAATCAGCGACCAATGCCAAAGTTGAAACCAGGCAATGGCGATAATCACTGCAACAAAAAGACAATGGACAACCGTAACCGATCTGCGTCCCAGCATGGAGTAAAAAACGTGTCCACCGTCCAGTTGGCTGAATGGCATTAAATTGAGCGAGGTGAGAAAAAGCCCCGCCCACGCAGCAAACGCAATAGGATGGTAGTGGAGCGTCACATCCGGCGGCACAGACCCGAACACCCACAATGTCATCCATTGGAACAACAAAGGATTGCCGTATTCGATCATGCCGGGCTGATGCGGTCCAAGATACGACCACGAAATTCCGTAATAGAGAAAGATCAACGTAGGAACCAGTCCTGCCAGCGGACCAGTAATACCAATATCGAACAACGCCCGCGAATGAGGGACTTCGTCATCCATCGCAATGACCGCTCCTAATGTTCCGAGCGGTCCAAAGGGGAGCGGGATAAAAAAGGGAAGACTGCTCCGCAAACGATAGCGGTATGATTGAATATAATGCCCGAATTCGTGACAGGTCAGAATGAACATCAGTGCTGCCGAAAAGAGGAACGCATTCCACAGTTGCCCTAAAAATGCTTGCCAATACTGCGCCGCAGCATCGGCACCGGAAACGCCGAGACAAAGGGAGAGCAACAACTGTTTCAACACATGATCGTCAAAATTGTCGATGTCAAACCGGCAAAACGTCGTGGTCAGCCACGTCGCAAGATAGAGCAAGAGCGGAAGTTTCCAATGGAGTCGGCGAGTCATGTTCGAGAAGTACAGTCTATCACAATACCGCCTCTTCTGCAACGGCAAGACGACTCGAAAAACTTGTTTCGCACAAAGGCACGGAGGACACGGCGAGGCTTGAACGTCCCCTTGGGGAGATTCTTTGGCTAGCGGGGGGCGCGTTTTGGACTCGGTACAAAAACGCTGCCTAATACCGTCTCAACGTTTTGTGGCGTTGCACGGCATGAGACTCATTCGATTGTCAACAACATTCCTTGTCCCGGCGCGAGCCAGTTTTGTTCGCCGGTAAAGGGAACTCGCCCTTGATTATACGAACTGATCACCATCACCCGTCCCCTTTCCTTGAATTGAACACCAAACAGGGTGGAAGACCGCATATTCTTGTTGACAACGAAAACATACGGTTTTCCGTTGGGATTCACCAATTCACCGACCAACAACGAATCGCCATTGACGGATTCAACGAGTTTAGCCGATTCGATGCCTTGACCGTTGCGAGGAATTTTCCCGGTATGGAACACGTTGACGCTCTTTAACGTGCTGTACACCGGGGCAAGCGAATGAATCTGGAGGTTGATGTTCCGCATCATTTCCCATGTCTTCGTGCGATATCCAAACTGGTCGAGTGGTGCGAGACGATAATTGCCAATGTGTGGTGAATAGTAGGTAAAATACCCGATTCCTCTGCCGCCGTAAGCCAGCGTCGAATACACCTGAATAGCAAACGTTGCGTCCGTGGGTTCCGCATAATGGAAATGGGCGTTGGACAATACAACGTTCCAGAATGGAATTCCGGCTTGGAGCGATTTGTTCCGAACGGATTCCAGATTGCCGAAAAAACGGTCTTCGTCCAATCGCCCACCTTCAAAGAGCGAATAATTGTCGTAGGAAATATAGGGCGGTTGACAGATTTCAACATACTTATCGAGATGCTCTTCGTAATTCTTTGCTCCGAGTTGTTCTGGCGAGGCATAGTCTGGAAACAGGTTGATGTATGGTAAAACGCCCTGTTTCTTGACGGCGTTGGACCAAATGTTCAGCAACGGAAACTGCGCGGCACCTGGCTCATCACGGAGATAAACCGCGAACACTGCCTTCCGATCTTCGGGATCGGCAATGGATTCCAAAAGTGCTTTGATCGCTTCATCCGCTTCTTCCTGTGTGATGTCACGGTTTGCACTCACGGAGGTCCGCACAATTCCCAATAAATGGTTCTTCCGGGCATGGTTGATATTCTCCGGTCCGGTGAACCCGCTCGCATTGAATCCGCAATCGTAAAGGTCTTTCATCACCGCATTCATATCAGCGAGGCCACCCCATTGTCCGCCTGCCGGAATGGAGGGCATCTGTCCCCAAGGAAAGATGACGAATTCGGACGGTGTCACCCGCTTGGGTGGCTGAAGAGCCGGTCTCTGCGCGAAAACAACCGGCATGAAAAACATGGGAAATACGGCAAGGACAGCAAGGCAACGATTGAGTTTCATAGTAAGTCTCTTCCAAATGAAAAGGGTTATCGATGTTGGGTTTGTGATTTTGGACGAAGGGGTTGCACGATCAAAACAAGTGTGCCGATCATGAATGTCCCGCCGACACGAGAACGTCTTGGCGCACTGTTTGTTCGAGGGTGATCAAACGTTGTGTCATTGTACCTAAAGTTCTGCCAAATATCAATCCGCCTTCACGTCTCGAACGGACTGTAACCAGACCGTCGACAAGTTCCATTTGGCAGTTCGACTGGCAACGTCAAGGCAAGTTTTCTTGCGCACAGAGGACACGCAGGAATTTCCAGGAAAACAACGTCTTGGTGTCCTCAATGCGCGACAAATACTACTTTCGCGTATCAACAATCCCCCAACACGTCTCCCCTTCGCTTTGTACAATCTGCACAGGAACGAGTGTACCGGCTTTCATCGGACGATCCAGGTGAACGTCGAGATAGCGTCCGCTGGTTCCGGTGGTCTCCGTTTCGAGGAGCACCGTTTCCTTGCTGCCAATCAGCGATGTAGCAAATTCAACGCGGAGGTTTTGAGCAAGACTCGCCAGCAACCACGCCCGGCGTTTCTGTTCGCTGGACGGAACACGACGCGGCAATGTCGCCGCTTCCGTCCCCTCGCGCGGGCTGAACCGGAAAATATGAACCTTGGAAATCCGAAGTCGTTCAATCACTCGCCACGTCTCATCAAAATGCTTCATCGTTTCCCCGGGAAAACCGACGATCACGTCCGTGGTCAGTGCCAGCCGATCAAACTTCGACAAAATTTCTTCGCAGCGTCTGGCAAACTGTTTGCGAGTCCAACGCCGCTTCATCAGACGCAGGATTTCCGTGCTGCCGCTTTGCATCGGTAAATGTAAATGCGGACAAAGCCGGTCGGGGTATCGTTGCATTAACTCAATCAAACCATCGTTCACTTCGGCAACTTCGAGACTCGAAAGACGCAGCCGAAACTCTTCCGGCAAGTCAACGATGTGATGGACAAGTCTCGCCAAGTGGGAACGTCCTGCGGCAACGTCTGCACCGTAGTGCCCCAGATGAATGCCCGTGAGTACAATCTCTCGATAGCCATTTCTGGCAAGCGTTTGGATTTCCGACAGTATTTCCTCAATGGGGCGGCTGTGGAGCGTGGGTCGAACTTTCGGAATGATGCAGTACGAACAACCCATTCGGCAGCCATCCTGGACTTTGACGAACGCCCGATGCCGATCCGCAAGCGAATCGATTCCTTTGGGCAATTCCGCGATACCGAGTTGCTGCAAAAAGTCGGGAACCTGCTGCTTATCGGTGATGATTTGCGAAACGCCGCCGATTTGGAGAAACGAATCGGGATGATGCGTTGCGGCACAGCCCATCACGACAACATTGGCACCCGGATTTTCCTTGATGAGTCTTCGGACAGCCTTTCGGCTTTTGGATTCACTTTCGCCCGTGATGGTGCAGGTATTGACAATGACAAGATCGGCGGGCACCTTTTCTTCGACTTCGATGCAGCCATGATGCAAAAGAGCGGTACGGACGAATTCCGTCTCGTATTGATTGACCTTGCAGCCGAGAGTGTGAAGGCGGAAAAACATTTCGCAAAGTGAGGCTTTGGTTTTCGCCGGAAATTAACCTTTTCTGTGGCAGTCGCCATTCCGTTGAAGAGGAGTTAGAAGTTAGGAGTTAGGAGTTAGAATAGTGCTACCGCACCGTTTGACAATAGACTTACCACACCGCATGCGACTTCTAACTCCTCCTTCTAACTACTTTTTCTCCGGGATGTGAAAGGGAAACAATGGCGTATTATTTTCCAGCGAAAGCCTTTCGTCCTATTATATCATTGGCTTGATATTTTGGGAGTGCGTTTTCATGATCATTTTGGCGGGCAATCGCAACCTGTTGACCTTTCCTCCAAGATACGATACACTGCCACAGGTTACTTTCACTCTCAATATCATTAGGAGAAAAACGATGCAACGACGTGATTTTTTAGCCGCCGCCGCAACGGTTGGGGCGGTGGCTGCCGCTTCGACATTGCCTGCACAGGCACAAACACCCCCAACGCGCAGATGTCACCCCGACGATCAGCGGGCAAACGCCAAACTCCGTTTTTGCCGTGTGGTCGGAAGGAACATCAGCGACGAGGAACTCAAGTGGATGAAAGACATTGGCTTCGATGCCATTGAAGTGGGTGATCCCGGCGACATGGAATCTGCCAAGAATGTGAAAAAGCGGGCAGACGATGCCGGTTTGCCCATTGCCTCGATCTACTTCGGCGGTGCAGAAATCCCCTTGATGAGTGAAGACCCTGAAGTTCATCAGAGAGGACTCGATCAAAGCAAAGCGAAGATGGAGATCGCCTCGGCGATTGATTGTCCTGTCCTCGTTTATGTTCCCGTCCGCGGGAGTCAACCGGACAGCGTTAAAAATCTGCCGGAACGTGTCCTGTGGGAACGAACCGTGGGCGTGCTGAAAAAACTCGGTCCGATGGCAGCGGCACTCAACACGAATGTTATTTTGGAACCGCTCCAACGACGCGAAGCATGGTTTATGCGTCAAGTGAGTCAAGCCGCCAAACTCTGCCAGGAAGCGGACGTTCCCGGTGTTTTTTGTTTAGGGGATACCTTCCACATGTACCAGGAAGAGGCAAACAGCATGGCGGCATTCATTGCTGGCGGCGAGTATGTCAAGCACGTCCACATCGGCAGCGGGCAAGGCAGAGTCCTCCCCACGGCGGAAAACCACGCGAAAAAAGGGCACACGCATACCGAAGTGTTTCGCGGCTTGAAGTACATCGGTTATACCGGCGTGGTGAGTTTCGAATGTGGTGTCGGCGGCTCCAACGACATAAAGGTCGAAATGCCGAAATGCCTCGACTACCTCCGCAAATGCTGGGAAGAGGCATAAGGGACGCGCAAGAATGCAGGAATAAAAAGTTATCAGAGCCGCAATCGTGAGATTACGAGTGTACAACCGCCCGTGTGTTATGTGCAGTCGCGTTTTGCGCACGAGCGGCATACGCAAGTATGCCGGTAGCGTTGCGAGTTGTGTATTCGGTAATGGGGAATCGTTCTGGGGCTTACACAAGTTTACGATTGCGTTGTGCGTAAAACATGTTATAATGCCGCCGTATTTTAGTAAAGAGGAGTTGTTTTACGATGCCGCTTTGGAAAATCGCTTATCGAAGTATCCAGTTTCGTTCCGTGTCGTCGATATTGACGGCATTTTCAATGTCGCTTGGCGTGGCATTGATCGTCACCGTCATTGTCATTCATGGCGTTTTGGACAGTTCGTTCAAACGGAGCGCACAAGGGTACGATTTGATCGTTGCGGGGAAAGGCAGCCCGCTCGATATTGTGTTGAGTTCCGTCTTTTACCTGCGTCCTCCTGTCGGCGAGGTGCCGGAAAGTTATCTCAAAATGTTCCAACGGGGGCAGTATTCACACCTCGTTGAGGAAGCGATCCCGATTGTCATCGGTCATCATTATAAGGGTGTTCCCATTATCGGCACCACCCCCGAGTTCTTCACGAAACTGAAATACATGGGGAACCAATCGTATAAGTTTTCTGCGGGGGAAAATATCAAGTTCGGCGGAGATTTTACGGCGGTTATTGGTTCCCGGGCGAGCAAACGCACGGGATTGCGGGTGGGCGGCACTTTTACTCCCGAAGTCGCTCAAGACGCTGCCCTTTGCGATCACCATGAACCCTTCAAAATTGTTGGCATCCTTGCACCCACCGGGACACCCAACGATAGTGCGATTTTCGTGAACGTCGACGGCTTTTACGACATGCACAGTCATGATCATGGGCAGGCTTCTGCTCAAGAGACACCGAGACACTATTCGGCAGTTCTTCTCATGACGAAGGAAAATGCCGTCAAACCGCCGCAAGGAACGGCAGTCGATCCGAATTCCCCCGACTTCAACCCTTCGGCAATGCTCGAGGAAAGGGCATACGTCAACATTGATGCGATGAAACTGCCCAGCATTTTGGAAAAAACAACCGATGTGCAAGCGGTGTCGCCGATCCGGGAAATCTCCACGCTCTTGACCAGTATCATCGGCAATATTCAAATGGTGTTGATCTTCCTGGCGGTTCTGGTGGTACTCGTTGCAGGCATCGGCATGATGGTCAGCATTTACAATTCGATGAGTGAACGCAGGCAGGAAATTGCGCTGATGCGAGCGTTGGGAGCGCGACGGCTCACCGTGATGACGATTATTTTGCTGGAGTCGATTCTGCTGTCGTTGGGGGGCGGGATGCTGGGTCTGGTGTTCGGACACCTCCTCATTGGCGGCATTGGTCCGTGGATTTCGGAGTATACGGGCATTGTGATTCGGGCATGGAATTTTCAAATGGCGGAACTCATTTTGATTCCGGGTTTGATCCTATTGGCATCGGTCGTCGGTTTCCTACCCGCCGCCGTGGCGTACAAACAGGATGTGGTGACGTCGCTGGCACCGTAGCGGGGAGAGGAGTCAGAAGTCAGAATGGTGCTACCGCACCATTTGACTCTGGCAGCTCCTTACCGCATGCGACTTCTGACTCCTGACTTCTGACTACTTCCTTGCTCCCGAATGGGAAAGGGAAAATTTGACCAATTATTTTCTGGCGAAAGCCTCATTCCATTTTTATCAAAGGGGAAAACCGGGTGGCTCTGGGTGAGCAATTGCCCAGAGCCACCCGGTCTGTCCCCTCCCTCCCCGGCTAAAATGTTTGGCATCTTGAATTTCAAACCCGCCTTCAGTATAATTCGGCGAAAGACTTTTATTGATTGACCAATGACTTCACGTTGGATTTCCAAACGCGCCGGGACTTTTGAGGCTTCCGGCATTCGCAAGGTTTTTGACCTTGCCGCTAAATTGACGAACCCGATCAATCTGTCCATCGGGCAGCCGGACTTCGACGTTCCCCCCGAAGCCCGAAAGGCAATGATCGATGCCGTCAACGCCGCCAAAGGAGGCTACACCCCCACACAAGGACTCGCCGTTTTGCGAGAGACACTCCAAAAGCGGCTCGACGAAAAATATCACCACACAGACCGCTCCATCTTCATGGCAAGCGGGACCAGCGGTGCATTGGCGTTGGCACTGCTCATTGCCGTCGATCCAGGGGACGAAGTGATCTTTTTCGATCCCTACTTCGTGATGTACGACGCTCTCGTCAAGATGGTCGGCGGAGTTCCGGTGATTGTCGATACGTACCCCGATTTCCGATTCGACATTCAGCGGATTGCCGATGCCATTACACCGAAAACAAAGGCGATCCTCTTCAATTCACCCGCCAATCCCACAGGAAACGTGGCAAAGCGGGATGAAGTCAAAGCGATTGCCGAACTCGCCGCAACACGTGACATTCTGCTCATCAGCGACGAAATTTACAGTGCATTTTGCTATCAGGAGTTCGTTTCCCCCGCCGAATACAATCCGCAAACCCTTGTTCTTGACGGATTTAGCAAGACGTATGGAATGCCGGGTTGGCGGGTCGGTTATGCTCACGGTCCGACAGACATGATCGAACAGATGCTCAAATTTCAGCAGTACACCTTCGTCTGTTCGCCGCACGTCGGTCAACTCGGCGCACTGGCGGCACTCGACGTGGACATGTCGCTACAGATCGAAAGTTATAAAAAACGTCGGGACATGCTCTACGATGCTTTGAAAGACGACTACGAGATCAACAAGCCGGAAGGAGCGTTTTACATGTTCCCGAAGGCACCGTGGGGAACGGCGACGGAGTTTGTCGAAAAGGCGATCACAGAACACTCGATGCTGATTATTCCTGGCAACGTTTTCAGCGAGAAGGACACGCATTTCCGCATCTCGTATGCAGCAACGGAAGCAACGATCCAGCGAGGCATCGAAGCGTTCAAGAAGTTGGCAAAGAAATGATTCGTCGCGAACTTTTGCAAATTCACTGATGCCACCAAAAATATCCATCATCATTCCCGTTTATAACGTCGAACCGTATCTTCGGCAGTGCTTGGATTCTGTGGTGGCTCAAACATTGCAGGATATTCAAATTATCTGCGTCAATGACGGTTCGACGGATGGCTCACAGGCAATTCTCCGGGAATACGAAGCACGTGATCCGCGAGTTGAAATCATCGACCAACCGAACGGCGGCAATCCCGGCAAGGCTCGCAATGCCGGAATTCCGCATATTCGGGGTGAATATCTCTATTTCCTCGATGCGGACGATTGGATTGACCCGACCCTTTGCGAAAAAACGTACTACAGACTTGAAAGTACCGGTGCAGATGTCGTTTTCTTCTCCCATCATGAAGTTCTGGAAAAAGGGGAGAAAATGTATCGGTCAAACTCACTTGCCTATTGTCGATATCCACTAACGTCTTTGCAGGCATGGAATTTCATTGATGGTGATGTCGTCCCCTGGAACCGCGTCATTCGCAGTTCATTTTTTCAGCGTCTGGGGGTGCGGTTTCCAGAAATGTTTTTGCCGGAAGACATCTATCTGCATTGGGCTATTCTTGTGAATGACCCTCATGTAGAACTGATCCCGGAAACACTGTATTATTATCGCATTCGCGGAGGATCGATCATGGGACGTGGCAAAATGGGACGTGAAGGCGAGTACATGAGTCGAACCTTCTTCGTGTATTCACTCATCAAGGAGTACCTCCAGAGTATCGGAAAATATGAGCAACATCGCACGTTGCTGCTGACACGAAAATTGAGTTCTTTCGTCAACCATACCCCTCGAACGGACCCCTATTCCACCGTGTCTCAGTTTCGGGCATCCCTGGATGACGATGAAATGGATTTTCTCCGGAACGATCAGAATCTGAAAGCAAGTGTACGCGATCCCGTTTTGTATCTCCTGGGTAATCAATCACTGTATTGGAAGTACGTTTGGTATCGGTTCCATTCTTGCTGCTTGCGGAAGATTGTCAAACCCATCGAAACAGTCGTGAAGTTTTTTCAGCAGAAAAATCTTCGCTGTTGCCAATTGCGAATTCAGGAATTGAGCGAACGACTTGCTGAACGTGATCGGCACATCGTTGAATTGCAGAACCAACAGCAACTTTCAGAAACTCATTGTTCAGAACGTCATGTTGCTTAAATTGCCATCGTCATTCCCGTTGATACGGAATCCGGTTGAAAATACCGGAAGCCGCTGTGTTTCGGGTTGCCGAGAATAGACCCGGAGCGGGTCATTTTTCGCATGCGCCCCCGCTCAGCCGCCTCGGGTTGCGTTGGGTCTCTCGTGGTCGGGCTAAAACAATCGGCTTGCGGAATTTTCAACTGGCTTCAGTTTGTATACACATGAAAATTTTTAAGTTCTATAGCAGTATTGTCGGCACGTCTGGCGGAGGCGAACGTGTCTTTTGTGAAATGGCAAACGCTCTGGCGGCGCGAGGTCATGAAGTTTTTGCAGTGTGTCATGACTATCGTTCCGGGTTGCCCTTCTATCCGTTGGACGAACGGGTTCAATTGATCAATCTCGATGGTTCGGGACATCGCCCGTCGAAATCGTTGGTTTGGAAAATATCCCAACCGCTTCGCTTAGTCGCCAGAAAGATGTGGGATCAATACGTGGGTGACCCATTCGATGAAAAAAAACGACTCGCTGTGGGCAAACCGCTCGTGAGACTCATTCAGGAAATTCAGCCTGACATTGTGATCCCTCATTTTATCCTGGAATATCATTCGATGATCCGGCAGCCACTGTTGAATGTACCCGTCATTGGTATGCACCATAGTAATGTGGACATGTTTGAACAATACAGCAATACTCCAGACAAAATAGCGAAAAATAACACTTGCCCTTATCTTCAGGTTTTACACCACAGTTTTGTCCCCGGCATTCAACAATTTTATCATGGATCGATTCATGTCATCCCCAACACCGTTCCTCAGGTTGACACAAGAGACATGGCAGACTTGAAGGGGGAGAAATCGCAACGAACCATTGTCATGGTTTCACGTCTGGAACATGCCAAACAACAGCACATGCTCATCCAAGCCTTTGGGCATTTGGCAAAAAAATATGGCGAGTGGAATGTGGAAATCTATGGGCAACCGAATACACAGACATACTTCTTACAGTTACAGAGCATGATTCGCGCACTCGGTCTGTCTGGTCGGGTGAAACTCATGGGAGCAACGACTCATCCTTTGGAGGTTCTTCGCCAATCGGACATTTTTGCCTTTCCCAGCAATTATCCTGAAGGGTGGGGGCTTGCGTTGACGGAAGCGATGGCAGTCGGATTACCGTGTGTGGGGTTGAAAAACACGTCGTCTGTCAACGAATTGATCGTCGATGGCATCAATGGTCTTTTGGCAGAAAACACACCGAACGATTTTGCGCAAAAACTCCAAATGCTCATGGACGATCAACACCTTCGTGTCAACATGGGTCAATCTGGATACGAAATGATGAAACAATATGCTCCTGAAAAAGTTTGGGACACATGGGAAGAGTTGATCGAAAAAGTTGTCAGGCAACACCGGCAACGTCAAGCCGCATAATGTCCGGCAAAGAAAAAAACAAAAATAGACTCAACACAGGATCAAATTGCACGTTTTAACCATTTCCCCTCTCCACCCATTGGGAGGAGAGCCAGTATCACAACACCTATTTCCGCATCATGAAAATCATTCAGTACATTGGCGCAATCGGGGTTATCAATGCGATCGGCGGAGCCAAGCGAGTCTTTTGTGAAAAAGCAAATGCTCTGGTGGCACGTGGACATGAAGTGTACGCTGTTTGCAATGATTTTCGTGTCGGTCGCCCCTCCTATCCACTGGACGACCGAGTCCATTTTGTCAATCTCGATGGTTCAGGAAGACGCAGAATCAAGCCGCTCACCTGGATCAAGGGGATTCGTCCTTTTATTCCTCGTGCCGGTAAGGAGATGCTGGAGCGGTACGTTGACGGTCCGATGAACCAAAGGAAAGGGGAGCCGCTCGTCCAATTCATTCGAGACGTGCAGCCGGATGTGGTGATCCCCTATTTTGTGGAGGACTATTTGTCGATGTTGCGGCGGCCGATGTTGGATGTGCCCATCATTCTCATGCATCACAATAGTGCCGGCGATTTTGTCAAGTCCATCAATACTCGTGAAAAAGCGAAAAAAATCAATACGTGTTCTCACCTCCAGGTACTACAACACAGTTTTGTTCCCGAGATTCAACAAATTTATCACGGAGCAATCCATGTGATCCCCAACACAGTCCCGCAGGTGGAGGAAAAGGACTTGGCAGATTTAGCAGCAGAGAAACCACAAAAAGCCATCGTCATGATTTCACGTTTGGAACCGGGCAAACAACAGCACATGCTCATCCAGACTTTTGGACGATTGGCGAAAGATTATCCCGAATGGAAGGTGGAACTTTATGGTCCCCCCAGCAAGCAAAAGTACCTCCAACAATTGAAAAAATTGATTGCCACTCTCGATCTTGCGGATCGAGTGGAACTCATGGGAACGACGGACCGTCCGCTGAAAATTCTCCGTCAAGCGGACATCTTTGCCCTACCCAGTGTTTCCGAAGGATTTTCACTTGCCCTTACAGAAGCGATGACTGTTGGAGTACCCTGTATCGGCTTGAAGACCACGCCGTCGGTCAACGAATTGATCGTCGATGGAGTCAATGGCTTTTTGGCGGACAACACGTCGGAAGACTTTGCCGACAAACTCAAAATTCTCTTGGACGATCAAAACCTTCGTGTGACACTGGGCAGGACAGGTCACGAAATGATGCAACAGTACGCCCCCGAAAAAATTTGGGATCAGTGGGAAGCGTTGATCACAAGAGTTGTCCAGGAATATCAACAACGGAAGACCGCATCATAGACCCGGAGCGGGTTATTTTTCGTGTCACCGTGCAGTCGTGTAGTGTGTGGAAGATTTTATGTTCCCCGATCTTTTTACCGATAACAGCGGGTCACCCCCTTGACATGCTAAATCCCTCTGCGTAGAATGAGTGCGTTACAATGACCAGGCGGTTTTGCTCAAAAAATCGGACACCGTTTTGGAGCAGGGTTGCATCCTGTACCGTTCTTGGTCTCTACGTTTTTGCTCTTGTCGCAATGCCGGCGTTGGATGGACTCGTTCACGCCTACTTCGTCGAATCGAGTCTCGAATGTTCCGATTCCACCTCCAAACCTCAACGTCCTGTTTCTGAAGACAAGTGTCCCATCTGCCAGTTTGTTCGTTTGGCAGTTCCCTTCTCCACCGTTGATGTGCCGCTTTTGGTGCAAGCGGGCATCGAATCCAGCATATCTTTTACGGTTTCCATTCCGTCGGCTACCAACGTAACCACTCTTCCGCCCTGTCGGGCTCCGCCGGTAAATTTGTAATCCGTTTTGTTTTCGGCTTGGTAATCCCCGTGCCGGACAGTAAGCGTTCGAATTTAGTTTTTCTCTAAGCGGGGTATCGACTTTGTGCCACCTGTGTAGCCTTGGAAATGCCTCAAATACCTACAAAATAAGCATGAAACAAGTGTTGCCGCTTAATTCCGATACTTTCCGACTGCTTTTGATGTAACT
>Ga0123353_10001132_pt1 | contig 32461 bp, 27 predicted proteins | sample TergutLab28metaG_3_FD_92763 | JGI IMG/M metagenome (GOLD analysis project Ga0123353, IMG submission 92763) | Labiotermes labralis P3 segment gut microbial communities from Petit-Saut dam, French Guiana - Lab288 P3 | ecosystem: Host-associated > Arthropoda: Insects > Digestive system > Gut ... | reverse complement strand
TTCCGGCAATATCAAATATGTCCATTTTATGCGCTATCCATGATATAATGTCCTATGGAATACGCATTTTACTATAATTACCAAGTTTAACGCAATAGATGTTTATTGCGCTGTAGTACTAATTCCCAATTTAAAAATTCCATATTGGCTTACTTTTTTACCAGTTTTTGATAGGTTGGAACAAGAATGAAAATGAAATTGCATAAAATATTACTCGGACTGGTCATTCTTGGAGTGATCGCATTGAAGTCGTTTGCCAATGACAATCTGGAACAGAATTTTTTAACGCCGCCGGACTCGATCAAACCGAAAGTCTATTGGTATTGGATCAACGACAATGTCTCGAAAGATGGGGTGATCAAAGACCTTGAAGCGATGCACGAAGTTGGGATCGGCGGGGCGTACATCGGTAACATCGGCGAACAGGACGGTGATTACGGGACGGTCAAACTCCTCTCCGAACCGTGGTGGGACATCACCCATGCCGCCGTCAAACGGGCCACCGAGCTTGGCATGGAACTCGGCATGTTCAACAGTCCCGGCTGGAGCCAGTCGGGTGGTCCGTGGATCAAGCCGGAACAGTCGATGCGGTATCTCGCGTATTCTGAAGTTAATGTGGCCGGTCCAGGGCAATTCCATGAAAAAATCGCGTCTCCCGGCGACCATTTTCAGGATGTCAAAGTCCTGGCGTTTCCCGTTCCCAAGGAAAACGAGAAAGACATCAACTATTACACCATGTCGCTACCGGCCCAGAAAAAGCTTCACGTGGCCTATTCCAGTAACGTGACAATGAGAAGCGTATCCATCATTGCTCGTCAACCGATCAAGGCCACCGTGGATATTCAGGCCATGGACGACAAGGAAGAGTTTCACACCATCAAAACTTTTTCTTTCGACCGTTCCAACTCGAATATCAATGTCGGGTTTCTCCCGTTTGCGCCCGTGGTGATTTCCATTCCGGCAACCACAGCGGAAGAGTTTCGGCTTGTTTTCAGTGACATTCGCGGTAAAGGCACGATTGATTTTGCATTTTCTCCCATGCCGCGGGTCGAATCTTACGCCGAAAAGACGCTCGCCAAGATGTGGCCGACACCGCTTCCGTTGTTCCGGGCGTATATGTGGCCGGATCAACCTGTCGTTGATGATGAAAGTCTCGTCCTCAAGAAGGATCAGATTCTCGACATCAGCGAAAATCTGAAGTCGGACGGAACCCTTGTCTGGGACGTTCCTGAAGGAAATTGGGTCATCCAGCGGACCGGAATGCTGACGACCGGCGTCCAAAATTCTCCGGCGACTCCCGAAGCCAAGGGTCTCGAAGTCGACAAAATGAGCAAAAAGCATGTCGCCTATCATTTTGACTCGTATCTCGGCAAAATTCTTGCACGGATTCCGGCGGAAGACCGCAAGTCGCTCAAGGTTGCCGTGCAGGACAGTTACGAGACCGGCGGTCAGAACTGGACCGACGACATGATTGAAGAATTTCAGAAGCGTTACGGTTACGACCCGGTGCCGTTCATTCCGGTCATCACCACCGGTCGCGTGGTGGTCAGCGCGGATTGCTCCGACCGTTTCCTTTGGGATTTGCGTCGGATGGTTGCTGACAGAATCGCCTATGATTACGTCGGCGGTTTGCGGGATGTCTCGAACAAACACGGCCTGGACACCTGGCTTGAGTGTTACGGTCACTGGGGATTCCCCGCTGAATTCCTGCAATATGGCGGACAATCGAACCGGATCGGCGGCGAGTTCTGGAACGAAGGCGACCTCGGCAGTATCGAGAATCGCGCCGCATCGTCTTGCGGTCACACTTATGGCAAAACAATCATCACGGCGGAATCGTTCACCGCTGCCGGAAGAATGTATGAGCGTTATCCCGGCGATTTGAAAAAACGCTGTGACTGGTCGTACACCGAAGGAATCAACGAAACGCTCCTTCACCTTTATATTCACCAGGCTTATGAGGACAAAACACCGGGAATCAACGCCTGGTTTGCCACCGAATTCAATCGTAAAAACACGTGGTTTTACGAGATGAAACCGTTCGTCCAATATATGCGCCGCTGCATGTTCATGCTCCAGCAAGGCCAAAACGTTGCTGATGCCGCTTACTTTATCGGGGAAGATGCTCCGAAAATGACCGGTGAATGCAATCCGCCGCTCCCGAAAGGCTACACGTTCGACTACATCAACGGGGAAACCATTCGTGACCGGCTTTCGGTCGAAAACGGCAAGCTCGTGTTGCCCCACGGAACGTCTTACAGTATTCTTGTTCTGCCGCAACAGGACACGATGCGCCCCGAGATGCTCCGGAAGATCAAATCGCTTGTCGAACAAGGCGCCGTGGTGCTCGGACCGGCTCCGAAACGTTCGCCGAGTCTGCAAAACTACCCGGAATGTGACGTGGAAATCCAAAAACTTGTCGCCGAACTTTGGGGGGGAGTTGACGGTAAGGACGTGAAGTACCGCCGTGTCGGCAAGGGAATGATTCTCTCCGGGATGACGATGGAAGAAGCGTTCGACTTGATGAAACTCCCCGCCGACTGCAAATTCGACGATCCGGAGGCTCTCTACGTGCATCGGACGCTTGGAAACACTGAAATTTATTTCGTCACCAATCAGGTCAAAAAACCGATTGTCCTGAATCCTGTTTTCCGGGTTGACGGCATGATCCCCGAACTTTGGGACGCCAACACCGGGGAAATTCGCAAACTTCCGGCGTTCGTGCAACAAAACGGCGTGACGATCGTCCCCATGAAACTTGACGCCCTGGAAAGCGCGTTTATCGTTTTTCGACAGAAAGGCAAACCGACAGCATCAGGTGAAGAAAATCATCCGACACCGCAAACCGTGGCAAACGTGAATGATCCGTGGACGGTTCAATTTGACGCAAAATTGCGTGGTCCCGAACAACCGGTCACGTTTGCGAATCTTGAAGATTGGACGACATTGGAAAATGACGCAATCAAATACTATTCCGGTCCGGCAACCTATACCGCAAGTTTCGACCTCGCGAACATTGAACCGGGGAAGAAGATTCTCCTGAATCTCGGGACGGTTCATGTTCTCGCCAAAGTCAAGGTCAACGGACAAGACGCCGGAACAGTCTGGACCGCCCCGTGGCAGGTTGACGCGACGAAACTGGTCAAACAAGGAACCAACCAACTGGAAATCACGGTCATCAATCCGTGGGCCAACCGTCTGATCGGTGACGCAAAACTCCCGGAATCAGAGCGTCCGACCTGGTTGACCGTCCATTCGTTCAAGCCAAATCAGCCGCTTTTCCCCGCCGGATTGATCGGACCGGTCACGGTGCAAACCGTCAAATAAACGATCGTTTTTGGTTGCCAAACAGCCGGGCAGACGATTTATCCCGGCTCTGATATACTGAGGTCAATATAATTTCAACTTTTCAAGAGGTAATCCGATGCAAAACACCTATCATTTTAACTCAGGAAAAGATATTGTGATGGCGAGAAAAAATGCCTTTACCCTTGTCGAGCTTCTTGTCGTCATTGCGATTATCGGCATTTTAATCGCACTTTTGCTTCCGGCGGTTCAAGCCGCTCGTGAAGCGGCTCGACGCATGCAGTGTTCCAACAATTTGAAACAAATCGGTTTGGCCGTTCACAATTTTCATGACACCAGAAAAGGTTTTCCGCCTCTTGCCATTCATGAGTTTCGAGCAGGTTTTTGGCCGATCATTTATCCTTACTTTGAACACGAACCCTTGTGGGAAATCATCATACGCGGCAACACCGACACGTTCAATGAAGGAATCGACACTTGTGTTGCCGGATGTGTGTTTCCCTGGGGACACCTGGGACGAGAGTGGTGGAACGACAGATTGACCGCCGAAGAAAGAAACAGCTTTGCCAGTGTTTCGACCTACCTTTGCCCTTCACGAAGGTCGGGAACACTGATGAGTGATGGGACGGACCCCTCGGACCCGGTGAATCCCCGCCCGGGACCGGTTGGTGATTATGCCGTGGTGGTGTACACCGGCTCCGAAAGTTCCACACAATGGGCGGCATGTTACTATACTCACGGTGCCACGGATCATTATTCTTTCCATCGCGGGCCGATACGGGTCGCCCAAACCAATTATTCGCCCACCAATATTATTCTCGGGTTCGAGCCGAGAGATAATATTTCCTGGATGTCCGACGGAACGTCCAATCAGTTGGTCTTGGGTGAAAAGCACATCCCCACAGCCCGATTGGGAAAATGCGGCCAAAACGGAACAAACGGTTGGCGTGACCAAGGAGACTGCGGCATCCTTGGAACATCAGGGGGATTTTCCGCCTCAATCGTCAGGCAAATTCACCCCAATTTCAACTTGCTGGGAAAAGGTCCCAAAAGTTTTTCCGGAGACGGTGACAACCCCATCGACGTGTACGGTTTTGGCAGTCACCATACCAATATTATTCAATTCCTCATCGGAGACGGTTCCGTGCAAGGCCTTGCCAACACAACTTCATTGACCGTGATGAGTAACCTGGCTTGCGTGAACGATGGCAATGTCGCTACCATCCCATAGTCAGCATTTCATCGTCGGCATTCCATAGCCGGTCGTCCCCTGCAAAGCGATTTCAGTATATAATTGAACACAAACAAAAGGAATTCGGAGGTCAGAAACAGATGAATCGTTCCGTATTGTTTTTTGGGATATTGGCCGTCGCTCTGACGGTCGGATGCAACAGAAACGTCCAAGTGACGGGCAAAGTCCAGTTTGCTGATGAAACGCCCTTAAGAGTCGGCTCGGTCGTATTCGAATCCGAATCCGACCAATTCTCCGCCAACGGAAAAATTCAGGAAGACGGAACCTATAAACTCGGGAGCGTCAAAGAAGGGGACGGTATTCCCCGAGGGACTTATCGCGTGAGTATTATCGGGGCCGTCACCTATGGAGCAGCTCCGGAGATGCCTACAGACCCTTACGCCTCACGGGGTTCCGTGTCTCCGTTCCCGCCGAGCATTTCCCTGATTCACCGAAAGTATGCCAGCGCGGAAACATCCGAATTGAGTTGTAACGTGACCCAAAGCACAACTTATGACATCACCGTTGAAAAACCATGATCATGTTATCCGCGTAACTGTTTTTACCCTCATTTTTAGCGTCGATGGGAGACTTTTTGATGCCGATTGAATTTCTTTGCCCTTCGTGTCATGCAAAACTCCGTGTTCCGGATGGTTCCTTCGGTAAAAAAGCGGCGTGTCCCAAGTGTCAGGCGATCAATCTGATTCCGGAAGTCTCCACCCCCACTCACAACGAGTCTATTTCCTCTCCTCTTTCCAACCATGATTTGTTCGGGGCGTCCGGCGGTTTTCCCCCACAGGAAACATCCTGGCAAGCGAATTTCGAGGAATCGGACAACCCGTTTCAAACACCGGCGGATTTCGGAAGGGAAGATATACCGAGACCGATTTATTCCGGCGACATCGTGCCGACGAAATTACGATTCGAAGAAACCTTTTCGGAAACCTATCGCGTTTTCACCCGTAACATTGGATCCTATATCCTCATAGGACTACTGCTTATCGCTGCATATGCTCCGTGGCAAATCTTCAATCTTATAGCACAATTCAATCCTGATTTTGCTGAGACACCTGAATTCCTGGTCATCGCTTGTAGTCTCTGGATTGTTACGACGGTTTTCGGAACTGTTATATTCTGCGGTGTCGTTTCCTTCATGTTGAATCTGATCCGAACCGGTCAATCGAGTGCCTCTGCATTTTGGAAGGGAACACGAAAGTTCTTTCCCATCCTGGGATATGGCATTCTTTTCTCCCTTCTTTCGTTGATTCCTATGGTGTTGATCATAATGGTTGGTGCCCTCCTCGTAAGCATCATCGTAATGGCAGTTGGAGGAATGGGTGGAGCAATTGGCGGTGGTATTGTCTTGGCTTTCTTCATTATTTTTGCCATGGTTTTCACGCTCGTATGGACTTATGCTGTCATGATCCGTTTCGGTTGGGGACTCTTCACAATCATTGATAAAAATGCCGGTGTCTTCGAATCCTTCAAACTTTCCTGGCAAATCACGCGTCGAAACACGGCAATCATTCTTGCAACATTTATTTTGCATGGAATTCTTCTCGTTCTGATTACGGTGATGACTTTATCTCTTGGTGGAATTGTCACCCTTCCCTACCTTTACTGCCTGATGACCGTCTGTTACCTCCTCATGACCGGTCAGCACCCCTCAAAACATGCCGGCCGGGAACTGACAGAGTGGTAACCCCTGGAAAAAACGAAAGAATTTTGTATCAAATATTTTTTTATCAAGATGTCATCAATTTTTCCCCATTTTTGCCAAATCGGGAGGAAAAATAGGTAAAAGCGAAATGAATAAAATAAGAAAAATATGATATTCTTGCTGGCTTCTCTTGACTTTTGAAAAATTCCTGTTTCCAAACCGCTTGCTTGTTGGTAAAATGGAGTCATTATGGCAAGCGATTATTTGTCTCATTGTCTTTCCCTGACCACGACCGAAGACGCGGAGCTCGTCTTGATGGTTCAACGTGGAAAACGGGAAGCCTTTGACGAGATTGATCACCGGTATCGGTCCCGACTGTGCCATTTTCTTTCGCGACACACCCGATGTTTCCATCAGGCCGAGGAATTCGCCCAGCAGACGCTGATTCGTGCGTTCGAGATGATTGACCAGCTCCGGACCGGCGAAAAACTGGCGGCGTGGCTCTATCGCATTGCTTTTTGCCTCGTCATTGATGAAGTCCGCAAAAACAAGCGAAAACCGACCACAATTCTTGAGGGCGACCTTCCCGACTCCGTCCAAGACGCTCAAGGCATCGCCATTGCCGCGGAAGAGCGGACCAATCTCTGGAATATTGCAAAAAACATTCTTTCCAACGATGAATTCTGGGCCATTCGTCTCCGTTACATTGAAAATTTCAACACGGAGGAAATCGCCCGAATCATGTCCCGCAGCAAGGTTTCGGTCCGTGTCCTGCTCTTCCGGGCAAGAAACCGGCTGCTGCCGATGCTCACCAATAACAAGTGATTTTTTGCTCAAAATTCTATTCCCCTCCCCGCGACAGGCGAACCTCCCCATGCCGCCTTTACAGTTTCGGTTTTTTTGCGATATTTACGGGGTGATATTTCGAGGAATAACTTCAAACTCCTCACTAACAATGACCAAATTTCAAACGAAATTTGAAAAATAATATGCAAAACAAAATCAAACTTTTTGAAAGCAAAAATATTCGTACCGTTTGGGACGAGGAAAAAGAAGAATGGTATTTTTCAGTGGTGGACGTTGTGGGGGTACTGACCGACAGCGTCAATCCAACAGATTACTTGAAAAAACTTCGTAAACGCGATGAACTTCTCGGCAAGTACATAGGGACAAATTGTCCCCATGTAGAAATGAAAACCGAAACAGGAAAAAGTCGCAAAACATTGGCCGCTGATGTAGAAAGTGTATTTCGTATTATCCAATCCATTCCATCGCCCAAGGCCGAGCCTTTCAAACAATGGCTGGCGCAAGTTGCCAAAGAGCGATTGGACCAGTTGCAAGACCCTGAACTGTCGATCGAACAGGCAATGACCGACTACAAACGTTTGGGATATTCCGACAGTTGGATCAACCAGCGTTTGAAAAGCATTGAAATCCGCAAAGAACTGACCGACGAATGGAAAAAACATGGTTTGCAGGAAGGCGAACAGTTCGCCTCACTGACCGACATTATTTACCAAACATGGTCGGGAAAAACAGCAAAGGAATACAAGCAATTCAAAGGTTTGAAAAAGGAAAGTCTTCGCGACAATATGACCAACAAGGAATTGGTCATCAATATGCTTGCCGAACTTTCAACCAAAGAAATATCCGAAGTTTCCGATCCTGAAACGATGGCGGAACACGAGGATATTGCCCAACGCGGCAGCAACATCGCCCGTGAAGCCCGTTTGAAACTCGAAACCGAAACAGGCAAAAAAGTGGTCAGCCCATTGAATGCAAAAACGGGAATGACGATAGGAAAACGTGAGAACAAGAGGTTGAAAGAAGGATAACAATGACGAATTGTTGCCGGCATGAAAGAACGACAATATCTCCTCTGCCGTTCGAAAGAATTGTGTACTTCGACTTTTATGATGGTCCATTGGCAGGTTATGCTATGTGTTCCGTTTGTCACCAATGTTTTCATTTCAGAGTGCTAACGTGGGACACATACATGTTTTGCAGAGTTTTCGGTTTTGCGCCCATTGAAATGAATTTTGATCGTGTTGACAAAGACATCAAACAATGGGCGGAGAATACAACACATGTTTTTGCTGAAAGAAAAAAAACAGGTAACGATAATATACCAATTCCTGAAGCAACGGAATATGTCAAACAGATTGAACATATCGCATCACGCCTTGTATTTTCCCATATTTGCATAACGCGAAGTTATCTCGACAAAGGATACTGGCGGAAAATGGAAGAATCCGACAAGGATGTTACAGATTGGTTTGAGCATCTTGGCGTCGTTTATGATGATGACAATATGACTTTTCACTTGGAAAAATTCCATATTTTGTAAATCTGTGACATGCTTGGTTGGGCGGTTAGGACATGATCATCTTAACGACCAGAGAGATAAGTAACAATTAAGGTTTCATTGATATATAAGCGAAAAAGAGATGACTGACCAACAAAATATCACCTTGACCATTACAAAAGACGAGGCATTGATTTTATTCGAATTTTTAGCAAGATTCAATGAAAATGAACCTGACCGTCCAGATATTTTTGAAGACCAGGCAGAGCGAAGAGTACTATGGAATATCGAATGTTTATTGCAAGAGCAATTAGCAGAACCTTTCAGACTGGATTATATAGACTTACTCCGTGAAGCAAGAAACAAGATACGTGACAAAAAATGAGAGAAAACGGTGGTCACGGCGTGACCACCCTACCAATCACGTTGCAGGGTGACGTGGTTAAACTAACAACTAGCAACTAACAACTATTAACTAACAATGACCGAACTTCCCAAGCAATATGAACATAAGGACGCCCAAACGAGACTCGCGAAATTTTGGGACGAGAAAGGGTATTTTCACAGTGAACCGAATTCGACGAAGGTGCCATATACGATTGTCATCCCGCCGCCGAATGTCACGGGGGCGTTGCATCTCGGACACGCTCTGAACAACACGCTGCAGGATATCATGATCCGGCATCACCGGATGTGCGGGTTTGAGACGCTTTGGGTCCCCGGGGTCGATCACGCGGGAATCGCCACGCAGGCGGTCGTTGAGCGCCGACTCCTCGACGAAGAAGGCAAAACCCGACACGACATCGGTCGGGAAGCCCTCGTGGCACGAATCTGGGCGTGGAAAGACCAGTATCAGGCCCGAATCATCAGCCAGCTCAAGGAAATGGGCTGTTCCTGCGATTGGCAGCGGACACGATTCACGCTTGATGACATGTGTGCGAAAGCGGTCCAGCATTTCTTTTTCGGACTGTTCCGGGAAAAACTGATCTATCGCGGCAAGCGGCTGGTCAACTGGGACGCTCATTTGCAAACGGCGGTTAGTGACGACGAGGTGTATCACGAAGAGGTCGCCGGGAATTTCTGGTATATCAACTATCCGGTGATCGACCCGAAGGCCGGCGAACCGGAATTCGTGACCGTGGCAACCACGCGACCGGAAACGATGCTCGGCGACACCGCCGTGGCCGTCCACCCTGATCCAAAAGCCGCATTTGATGCCGCCGAGAAGAAAATCAACGACGAAATCGCTTCCGCTTCAGAAAAAGAGAAGCCGGAACTGGTCGCCCAACTCGACGCTTTGAAAGACCGCCGCCGTGAGATGTTACCGCTCCTCGAAAAGCTCGTGATGATGGCCCGGGATGGTCGCATGGTGATGCTGCCGCTGTTGAATCGCCCGATTCCACTCATCCGTGACGAATGGGCCAAGCCGGAACTCGGCACCGGTTGTGTCAAAATCACCCCGGCGCATGACCCGAACGATTATGAGGTCGGATTGCGTCAGAATTTGCTGATGGTCAACATTCTCAACCGTGATGGAACACTCAACGAATGCGCCGGGCCGTATCAGGGACTGAAAAACGTTGTCGCCCGGGCGAAAATCGTGGAAGACCTCGAAAAACTCGGACTCCTCTTGAAAGTCGAAGACCGGTTGATTGACCTGGCGCATTCCGACCGGTCGAAAACGCCGATTGAGCCGTATTTGAACGATCAGTGGTTCGTGAAAATGGACAAACTCGCACAGTCGGCCATGGACGCGGTTGAAACGCAAAGTGACATTAGCGCGGGCAACCAAAAAGTGCAAATCACGCCGTCGCGTTATGCAAAAACCTACCTGGATTGGCTTTCGGAAAAACGGGACTGGCCGATTGGTCGGCAACTTTGGTGGGGACATCAAATCCCCATCTGGTACTGCCGCGGGGCAAGTGAAAATGAACTGAAGCAGGCGTTTGCCGGTCGGGAGGACATTTCCTGGCAATGGGACGAGGAAAACCACCAATGGTGGATCTGTTCCCAAACGGAAGACCTCGCGGCGGATGCCGTGCCGGGTTGCCAACTGGTCCGCGAGGAAGACGTGCTTGACACCTGGTTCAGTTCGGCGCTTTGGCCGCATTCGACGCTCGGTTGGCCCGACAAAACGCCGGAAATGGCATATTACTATCCGACCAACGTGCTGATCACCAGTCGCGACATCATCACGCTTTGGGTCGCCCGAATGGTGCTGGCGGGGTTGTTCAATGTCGGCGAAATCCCGTTCCATGATGTTTACATCCATCCAAAAATTCTTGACAAATACGGCGAAGGAATGTCGAAAACAAAAGGCAACGGCATCGACCCGGTCACGGTTATCGACAAGTTCGGCGCCGATGCTTTGCGGTTCGCTCTCGCCTATCTGACGACGGAAAATCAGGACGTGCGGCTTGCCCTCGATTTTGAGTGTCCGTATTGCGGTGCCGCCGTCGAACAGACGAAAAAGAATCGCATCTTGCCGAAAGTGTCGTGTCCGAAGTGCAAAAAAGAGTTTTCGACCCAATGGGCCGAAAAGCCGGAAGACAAAGCCCTGCCGCAAGGTCCGATTGTCGGCGAACGGTTTGAGGTCGCGCGGAATTTCTGCAACAAACTCTGGAACGCGGCACGATTTGTGATGATGAGCTTAGAAGGCGAAAAACTTGATATTGAGAGTGTAGGAAAAGAGTATTTTTCTGCTGAATTATCCTTCGACCTGAGACCAACGAAATACTCATTGAACACAGAAGACAGTTGGATACTATCCCGACTTAATACCATCATTAAAAACGTGACGGAAAATTTGAAGAGCTACCAATTCGCCAATATGACGCGGGAGCTATATGATTTCGCTTGGGATGAGTTCTGTTCGTTCTACATCGAAATCAGCAAGAGTCGGTTGAACAATGTGACTACGAAAAAGCAGGTTCAGCATATCTTGACTTATGTTTTAAGTTCGTTGATTCGATTGCTTCATCCGGTCATTCCGTTTGTTACAGAGGAAATCTGGCAGCGGTTGCGTGAATTTGATGATACTCTACCGGAAAGCATCACGATTGCCCCGTGGCCGATTGCTGATGAAAAAGCGATCAATCCGGTGATCGAGGAACAGTTCGGCAAGTTCCAGGAAGTTCTGCGAGGCGTCCGCGAGATTCGGGCAAGACAAAACGTTCCGCCGAAAACCGAAATTCGATTCGTCGTCAAATGTGAAAACCAGGTGGCTGACCTCCTCAAAGCCATGACACCGTATTTTCTTTCGATGACGGGCGCCCGGACGGACGGTTTTGGCCCCAAGGTCGCGATTCCGACACTTTCGTCCAACGTTGCACTTTCCGGCATGGATATTTATGTCGATCTCGCCGGATTGATTGACATCGAAGCGGAACTGGCTAAAAAACGCAAAGACATCGAAAAACTGCAAGGATTTATCAAGTCGAAGGAGACAAAACTCTCCAATGAAGCGTTTGTCAGCAAGGCCCCACCCGAGGTCCTCGCCAAGGAACGAGAATCACTGACCGACCTCTGCAACCAGCTTGCCGCGACCAAAACCGCTTACGAGCAGCTCGAAAATGCCAAGAAATAAGGGAAATCAGACCGGTCCGAACAGGTGAAGGCCCAAACACCTTCCATAAAAATCAAAGGCGGCATCAAAATAATGTGGAATTTGGAATGGGGAATGCTGAATTAAAAACAATTCCCCATTCCTAACTCCCAATTCCCAATTTTTTATGAAATGTATCCCATTTTTCGGAGATAATCTTCCACAATGGCCCGTTCTTTTGGTCCGTGTTTGTGGAACGGTTCGGCAACAACATCGTCGCAAATCCCCATGATGCTCAGGGCACATTTTGCGCCTTTGACCATCGCCAGACCGTAATTCCCGACCTGATAAATGGTTTCGGCAAGTTGCAGAACCTTTTTCTTGCATTCCGCAGTTTTGGCGGCATCCTTGGCAACAGCAGATTTATAGAATTCGACAAAGAGTTTCGGGTCAAAACTTGCTCCCCCGGAAACGACACCATTGGCACCAAGAGCCACCGCATCATCGGTCTTTTCTTCCGGACCAATAAAGAGCGGAAAGTTCTGCGGGACACAAATTTTGCACAATTCCGCAAAGTAATTCATGTCACAAGAACTGTCTTTCATCGCCACGACATTGGGAAGTTCAATGGAACGTTTCACGGTTTCCAGACTCATGTGATGCTTTGTGAAACCCGGCATATTATAGATAATCAATGGAATCGGGACCGTTTCCGACACTTTCTTAATGTAGTCCTGCATTTCCTCATCGGTCGGATTGAAATAATACGGGGGAGCCATAACAACGGCGTCCACGCCACAATTGGCGCAATGTGTGGCGAAACTCATCGACTCCGCAAAAGAGGTGTCGGTAATTCCGACCACAACCGGAACCCGATGGTTGATTTGCTTACAACCATATTCAATGAGTTCGCGTCGGAGCCGATAACTCAAACTTGGTCCTTCACCACAGGAACCGAGCATGAAAATGGCGTTGACACCCCCTTGAATCACATGCTCGACAAGCCGCTCAAGGCCCGGACGATCCAAGGTATCATAATCGGAAAGAGGCGTCATCATGGCAGGAATGACACCACGAAAGTTGGTAAATGTTGACATTGCTAAACCCTTTTGCATCTGGAAAGAATAAAACGACATGCTTCACAAACAAAGCGACCTTACATCAAGGTAACCATTATATCAGACAGATTGTCCATAGTGAAGGCAGAACCTCACCCCAAACTGCATTTTTTTGTCATTTATGGAGACGCAACGAAAATTTGTGCTTGATTAAAGGACTTTTAATCGATTGCAGATTTGTGGAGATCGCGTTGCACCATCCGCTCGGCGTGTTCCATATCGTGTTGGGCCTGGTCTTTGTCGCCGATCATACTGAACGTGACGGCACGATTCTGGAACGCCGGAACATAAGTCGGATCAAGAAGAATCGCCTGCGAAAAATCCTGAATCGCTTGTTTGTATTGTCCTTGAAACCGTCTGACCAACCCACGATTGTAAAAAGCAATGGCATATTCGGAATCAATTTCAATCGCCTTGTCATAGTCCTCAATGGCTTCTTTCATATTTCCCATTCGGGTATGCACGACTCCCCGATAACAATAGGCAGGCGAATCATTGGGAAGTCGATTGATCACTTCGGTATAGTCCTCAAGCGATTGTTGCAGATCACCAAGTTTGCCGTGAATGATTCCCCGATTGTACCACGCTTTGGTATTGTTCGGTTCAAGGTGAATCGCCTGATTGAAATCTTCGAGAGCTCCTGTTTTATCTCCAAGCGACAACCGGGCAAGACCGCGACTGATAAATGCCTCGGTGTTTTTCGGGGCCAGATAAATGGCCTGGTCAAAATCCTCAAGGGCACGCCTTGTATTATTCAGTCTGGCGTAAACGCTTCCCCGACAATAGAGCGACTTCACGTTTTTGGGGTTCAACTCAATCGCCTTGGTGTAATCGACGATTGCCTGTTCGAATTTTTCCATCTTGAAAAAGATGTATCCGCGATTCATGTAAGCTTTGTAATCTTCGCCATTGAGTTCAATGACTTTGTTGTATTCATCAATGGCCTTGTCAAAGTCACCATTCATTTCAAGGGCATTTCCGCGATTGCCATGGGCTTTGACATGGTTGACATCCGATTCAATGGCCTTGTCATAATCTTCGATAGCCAGATCAATCCGTTTTTGTGCAATATAAACCAATCCTCGGGCATTATAGACATCAGGGTTGTGGGGAGTATGTTCCAAGGCCTTGTTATAGTCATCAAGAGCCGGATCCATTTCCCCCAATAAAAAATGGACCTTGCCTCGATAGAAGTAGGCTTCGGCATAGTCTTGCCTCAAATGAATGGCTTGATCGTATTCCTGAATCGCCTTTTGCAGTTCCCCTTTGTTCATATAAGCTGATCCCAGGCGAAAATACACGGTCGCTTCCTTTGGCATAAATTTCAGGGCCGTATTATAGCGTTCAATCGCCTGATCGAATTTTCCCATCTCTTCATAAGCATGACCACAAGAAAAATAAGCTTCGGTACACTTCGGATTCAATTCGATCAAACGTGTAAGAATCACGACCGCTTGGTCGTATTCTTTCCTACGAATGTGTTCTTGTCCCCAGCCGAGTATTTCTTTTTCGTCAAACATTTTTTCAAGTCCGGAATTCAGATGCCCAGATGAATCTCCAATATCTGATCATGAGTATATGAAAACAGTCTGAATCCTTACACGGAAACGGGTTCCGGTTCCGCAAGCAGTGTTTCTTCGTATTGATCAACGACTTGTGGTTCCTCAGGCACCATTTTCTGCTCACTAATACCGACAATCCGTTCGCGGAGCCCGAAGTCGGGGGCTTCCACCGGAACGGATTGAGGATTCAGCATGTTGCCGTCGTTCTGGAACGTGACATTTCGACCGGCCTTTTTTGCCAGTTTCAATGTCGCTTCCAGACATTTCATCAAATCCTCTTCCGTCGTATCTTTTTGTGCTTTTGTCACGGCACAAGTTACTTTCATCGCAATCAACTCCTGGTTGAGGTCATTCTGGAATCGCATTTTATTGAGTTCCTGACGAATCCGTTCGACGCTCGCGACAGTTTTTCGCAAACCGACGTTCTGCGAAACGCTGACCAAACAGTTTCCGTGAAACAATCCGACATAATTCCGTCCTTCAAGTTTCTCGAAAATCATGTTGGCGAGATATTTCAACAAATTATCACTATTTTTAATCCCAATTTTTTCGTTAATTGCACCAAAACCAACAATATCGTAAAGCGCGAAGGTTAATTGATTCTTTTCCTGACGTTTTTGTTCCCACCATTGATGCAGATTTAGTTCGAAACTCACACGGTTTTCAATTCCTACGCAGGCATCGAATCCATGTTGTTTGCGATTGACAGTATCCATTCGATTTTCGTACCGCACCATCGACAAAAATGCTCCTTCTTGAATGTCTCGAAGCCGGTGTCTTGCTTTTCTTAGACCTGAAAGCTCGGTGATCAGTTGTTCCACGACGGCATTTGGGTCGCTTTCAACACCCAATATCGCAAGATTGTTCAACGTGGTTTCGATTTGGGAAGATTGTTCCATATTGGCCACGTCGACTTCTTCAGCAACCCAACGAAGCTCGCCAAACTGATCAATCTGTTTCTGAATTTCCTGCGTAATCGTGGCCTGACTCCTGAGATAACTCCTGCAATCCGTTTCAAGTTGTTGTAAAAACCAGGCAACGTCTTCAGCCTTGGCGTTTCCACGGACGGTCCGGAGTTGTTGATCCAGTTGGGCGGCAAAGACACCGCTTTCCATCATCACGGAATTCAACTTCATAATCGAAGTCTCGACATATTTATCATTAACCAACCATGATTCTCCTCCTTGCTTGAACACGACATTGACGAGACTGTCGTCGAACAATTCCTGGACCGGCGTGATTTTCATAATCTCTTCCGACTGATCATCCACCAACTCTTTCACTTCCAATGTGGAGATCGTTCGAATTTTTTCTTCAATTTTCTCCGGCGTTATGGTTTCCGTATCTAATGAAATTTTTCTGCGAGGAACGGGAAACGATATTCGTAACCCATGAATTCGATGCAATAGACCGGTCACTTGATGTAATAGACCGACAACCCAAGGCTCACGCTTCCACAAAATCACAGCATCCTCGATTGTGGGAGGCCCTGCATGGAGCATCATCACGAGAACATAGCCGAGAGCAATGTTCGTTACAAAAATCATGATAAAAAATATCAGTACAGGAATCACATTTCAATGTCCCGGGATTATCTACTCAAGCCAGTGAGAAATTTCCGAAGTTGGATTTGTGGTAAGCCCCACAAACACAAGGTGTTACGACAAACCAAAGGCTATCGCCCATACCGTCTCCAGTATATCTTAACTAATAATAAATACATTAGCTTAAAAAAAGGTATCTTGATTGAAAATATATAGTTTTCCGATGAATTTTTACATCTTCAATACTGTCGCTTTATTCATATTTGAAAAATCACATTCTTGGATAATTGTGGTATAATTGAGAATTCTCATGAGACAAGCAACTCATGGAATACAGCAAACGGAAAGTAGAATACTGGATAATAAACAAAGAATATCTGCTATCGACAAAAACAGAAAGATAAAACCTCATGAAAGTATTGATTTTCAATGACTATGATCAAGTCAGCGAAGCTGCCGCCGATCTTTTTACGGAAATTCTCGTGTCAAATCCCAAGGTTGTGATTGGACTTGCAACCGGTTCGACACCAATCGGGCTTTATCAGGGTTTGATTCGAAGATACAATGAAAAAACGTTAGATTTTTCAAAAGTTACGACATTCAATCTTGATGAATACATCGGTTTGACACCGGACAACCCGCAAAGTTACCGTAGTTTCATGCAAGAGAACCTCTTCCGGCATATCAATATCCCTGCAAAAAATACCAATATTCTTTCAGGAATTGAAAAAAATCACAGAAATTCATGTTCGGAATATGAAAAAAGAATTGCCAAGGCCGGTGGAATCGAAATTCAGGTGCTTGGAATCGGTTCTGACGGTCACATTGCTTTTAATGAGCCTGGAAGTCCGCTTCAATCACGAACCAGGGTGGTGACGTTGACACATCAAACCATTGAAGACAATGCAAGATTTTTCCATTCCGCGGATGAAGTTCCACAATACGCCGTGACCATGGGCGTCGGCACGATTTTGGAAGCACGAAAAATTGTTCTCATCGCGACCGGCAGAAACAAGGCGGAAGCTGTTTTCGGGGCCGTCGAGGGGCCCGTGACCAGCATGAACACCGCAAGTGCCCTCCAGTTTCACCAGGACACCACGGTGATTCTCGATCATGAAGCCGCTTCACTCCTGAAACTTCGCGATTACTACAAGTGGATTCAGGAAAACGAACCAAACGCCCCTAAATAAACAACTATTGTTCCTTGCGAATGGCTGCAAAGCCGAACCGCAAGGCCAAGAACATGTCGAGCAAGGCCACATAAGGCGTTTTTAAGAGCGTCCAACTGAACAAACGTCCGTGTTTGAGCCGGTCCACAGCGCCTGATCTCCAGGCAATAAGTCTTTGATAAATGTTGACGTAACGATTGGAAACCGCCTCATATTTCGCTAAAAGCTGCTCGCGAATGAATGTTTGCGACCTTTGGAACACCGAAGGATTTGCCGGAATGTTTTCCGTCTCGGCGAGATGTTCGTCGATTTCATCAGCGACGGCAAAAAACTGTTTTGACCGGGCACGACTTGTCACAACCACGGATTCTCCCATCCGTCGCAATGTCCCGGCAGTTGTCGCAAGAATCGCCCGCATTTCACGGATGCCCTCTTCACAACGTCCCGACCAATTTGCCGCAACGACTTGCTGCTGAAGCGATTGCCAGCGTTTGTGAAGATCGGCCAGTGGTTGCCAGACTTGTTCCGGTTTGACTTTTTTTTCTTTTTTCGGTCGTGTCCGGAGCCAGATTTCCCGAAACTCGAAAAACATCGTTGTATAGGTGATCGCCTCGCGGACACCTTCCTTAACACGTCGCCAACCAAACCGGAAGATGTTTTCCCGAGGCAACTCGGGACGCCGACGGTCACGGTGTTTGATCCGGAACAGGCCGGTCATCATCGGATGGGTTCCGGAATAAATCCCGGAATAACGATACCAGATGCAGTTCCAGAACATGTACCAGTAGTGTTCCGGCGGTGTCCGGCGGAGAATTTCCAGGACACCGTTTTTGTCGTAAAACTCGGTATAAGCGTTGGTTGTCGCCTGTTTCCATTCCCCGGGTTTCATCTTGGCGTGAGGAAACGTTTCGTGGAAACTGTCATAATTGTTGAAATCGGGGTCAATCGCGTCTCCCCGGCGAACCATTTCACGGTGATCAACTGACCCGGGAAGCGGGGTCAACATGAAAAATGACGCCTCATGGACACCGACATGATCCCGCAAAAATGCAACATCCTGGCGAACCGAATCGACCGAATCCGTTGGAAAACCGATGATGTAACCAACATGGACGAGAATATTGGCGTCTTCCCAGCACCGGACCATCTCGCGATACTCCTCGACGCTGTTTTGCGACTTTCCCGCCGCTTCGAGACTGGCCGGATTGACGCTTTCCATCCCGATAAACGCCATCCGACAACCGGCGGCCTCCGCTTTTTCAACAAAATCAGGGATTTTGTAGGACTGGGTATCGACTTGCATCATGAACGTGAGCGACGTGCCGTTTTTCCTCAGTTCAATCAGTCCGTCGAAGATTTCCCGCCAGACTTTGCTTCGCGCGAAATTGTCGTCGGTAAAGAAAAAGTTGTTGATCCCTTTTTGGCAACTGTCCTTGATCATGGCAAGCACCGATTCCGCTTTTCGGCAACGCATTTTCCGCCCCTGAATGTTGATCACGGTGCAAAACGTGCAACCGTAAGGGCATCCGCGGCTTGTGTCGATCGTTCCCCATGGGACGGCAAATTTCTTGAGATATTTCGGGTCGGTTCTCGGTGCCGCGGCTTCTTCCAAGCACGGCGCGGCGGGAAACCGGTAAATCGGTTGCAAATTTCCATCGATACAATCCTGGAACACGTTTTCCATGACACCGGGGGTTTCCGCTTCACCTTGAATCAATGTGACACCGGCATTTATAAGCCGCTGAAGTTCCGGCATTTGTTCGTCGAACAAGGCAAGGACGCCGCTGACATGGAATCCGCCGATCATGACATCGACGCCGAGTTTACGAAGTTCAAACGCAATATCCGTCGCCCGGGCAAACTGACCCGTCTGCACACCGACAAGTCCGACGACAACCCGTGTTCCCGGTTTTCGGTTCATTCTGGCGATCTTCTTAAACGGAATCCGTTCGACAGATTCGTCATACGTCGTGAGATTCACCTCAACCCCGGGAAAAGGGCTCCGGGCAATCATCTCAAACGCCAACCCCTTGAGCACCGAAAGCGTGTTCGAAGGAACAACACCGCGCCACCATTGGTAAACATATCCGTCGTCATCATAACGGGACGGAACAATATAAATGATTTCAAGTTTATTGATAGACATAATTGATAGACTTTTTAAGTGGGATTTACAGCCGTAAAAATATTTCAAATGATCACCGACATTGTACCCTTAATAGCTTGCTTCCCAAAGGGTAAATGACGATTTTTGGGCGTAATGTTCCGGTTTTCTTCCAAATCCTCAAATTTTTTGGTAAAATGGGATAAAATTGTTTACTTGGCGGAAAATCTTGCGAGGAAAATCGACATGAAAAAGTCCTTTTTGGTTCTTGTCATCCTATCTGTTTATTTTATCAGTGGTTGCGGCAAAAAAGGGTCGGAAACATCACAACAACCACCGGTCGGCCTCGACCCCGCACAAATTTCCGCCACGCAACAACCCCAACCTGTGCAGGGCATGATGGGACAAATCGAGCCATTTGTCCCACAGGAGACGCCTCAACAACAACCCCAACTGCAACAACCGCAATTTGATGTTCCGCAATTTGATGTTGTCGGATTGCTTCAGTCGTTGGCTTTTGAAAATTACGCCAAACTTGCAGCCGCCAAAGAAGGAAAAAGTTTCGTTTTTTCACCGTCGGCAGTTGCTTGGGAACTTGGCGTTTTGCTGACCGGGACCCAGGGCAATTCCACGGAAGAAATTCAACGGATTTTCAAGTTTCCGGTCACGCCGCCGACGCTTTCCCAACTCCTGAATCAGGAAATCAGTGGTGTCGGCTCTTTTTGGATGTTTAACGCGGTTTGGGTCCAGAAAGACTATCCGGTTCTGGAAAAATTCATCGGCGACACCGGTTCCGGGTTCATGACGTCCGTGTTTTCTGCGGATTTAACCGGTGCCAAGGAGGAATCGCTGAAACTGATCAACACCTGGGCAAGCGACATGACCGGAGAAAAGGTGCCGACAATCGTCGTCGATTATCCGGAAGAAACACGGTTGCTGATGACCAATATCCTGCTTCACCGCGTCAATTGGAAGGAGCCGTTTCATATCGACAAAACCGCCGACCGCGAGTTTACCTCGATTTCCGGCGAAAAGTCGATGAAACCGATGATGTACAAGGCCGGAACGTTCAACTATTTGGAAACCCCCGACCTGCAGCTCCTTGTTTTACCCTATCAGGAAGCCAACCTTCGACTGGTGATTCTTGCACCGGTGCTTCCCGAGAAATTCGACGAGCTTGAAAAACTGCTGACGCCCCAGTATTTACTCCAGCTTTTCGGCAACGTGCAGCAGACTCCGTTGCAAATGCGAATCCCGTTGTTAATGCTTGAAAGCGAAACCGACATCACGTCGCTACTCCCGGCCATCAGTAAGACCCCCAATCTCAAGGGGATGTCGCAATCCGAGCTGGAACCGATTGATTTGGGGCCGATGATTCAGAAAACCGTACTCAAACTCGAAGAACAGGGCGTGACCCCAACACCCCCCCCTCAGGAACCGGTCGTCGACGCAAACAGCCAGGTCACGTCGTTTGCGGTCAACCGTCCGTTTTTCTTTGTCGTCTGGAACACCCAAACAATGACCCCCATGATCATGGGACGTGTTTTGGACTGATTGCTCTTTAATTTAACTGTTCGATAATCTTCTCCAGATCGTTGGGAACAGTGATCGGGCGGTTGGCAAACGGGGTTTCGGCAACACCGCGGACTTTCAGGTATTTCTCGTAAAGGGCTTCGTCCATCCGGTGATAGGCAACCGTCGCGTCCGGGTCCTTGAGTTGATGACCGGTCAGAATGCAGACAACGCGGTCGTCCGGCGAAATGACCCCTTCGGCGACAAGTTTTTTCGTCCCGGCAAGGCTTGCGGCACTGGCCGGCTCACAACCGAGGCCACCCAGACCGGCCTGGGCCTTAGCATTGAGGATTTCCTGCTCGGAAACCTCGCGGACAACACCACGGCAAACATCAAGCGCCCGGAGACATTTCGAGAGATTGACCGGTCGATTGATCTCAATGGCACTGGCAATGGTGTTTGCCCGGCGGCCTTCCGCGTCCATTTCCGCGTAAAACTTTTTGACAAGCGTTTTGTCATAACGACCACCGTTCCACTTGAGACCGTCTTTTTCGACAAGCCGGTAAAGCGTGTTGGCCCCCTCGGCATTGATAATCGCCAGCCGCGGCACCTTTTGAATCAAACCGAGATCGCGCAGTTCAAGAAACGCCTTCCCAAAGGCACTGGAATTTCCAAGATTTCCACCGGGCACGACGATCCAGTCGGGCGAATTCCAACGAAGTTGCTCCAAAACACGGAACATGATCGTTTTTTGCCCTTCGAGACGAAAGGGATTGACACTGTTGACAAGATAGATTCCGAGTTGCCGGGAAACTTCCTGAACGCGTGCCATTGCATCATCGAAATCCCCTTGAATTTGAATGGTCCGTGCTCCATAATCGAGCGCCTGGGAAAGTTTTCCGTAAGCGATTTTGCCGGAACCGATGAAAATGACCGCTTTCATCAGTTTGGTGACCGCCGCATAGAGAGCAAGCGAAGCACTGGTGTTGCCGGTCGAGGCACATGCCGCACGGGCTGCTCCGACCAGTTTGCCGTGGGTGAACGCGCCGGACATTCCGTTGTCTTTGAAACTTCCCGACGGATTCATTCCCTCGTATTGCAAGAAAAGATGCCCCGACTTGAGTCCGGAAAACGGAGCAACACCGGCGGCGTTCTGGAGCAGCGTTTGCCCCTCGCCAATGGTCACGCAATCGGCAAGGGCCGCAAACGGCAGCAGATCATGAAACCGCCAAACCCCGCTGAACCTCTGGGGGATGTCGCGGTTGACCCAATATTTTTCAATTTCCGTCAATGTTTTGGGCACCGGAAGCTTGTCCCAACGGTAACCGACATCCAACAGTTCCCCACAAGCGGGACACGCATGATGAATCTCACTGATCCCATAGGTTTTTTGACAATCAGGATTGACACAAATTTGAAATGCGTTTTCAGACATTTGATGAAAGATAAATAAAAGATGAAAGACAAAAAATAAGATACTTTTATCGGAAAAACAAACTTTTACTCGATTTCGATCTCCGCGGGAGCAAGAACAAAGGCCGATTGCTCCGTGCCGCTCCACTTCGGAAGCTCGCACTTGGTCGCTTTCCAACCGTGATGAGTCAGCTGGCCACGATACGGAGGATTTCCCGAAATATTGCCGGTCAACTGAACCGACGCGATTTCCGGCACGGAAATTTCCAAAATACTTTGCTCATTTTCAATCCTGAGCGGCTGGATGTCAAAAAAACGTTCCAAAACCGTGGCACACTGATCATGAACCGAACGAGCCGCCGCCCCCACTTGGGCGTCATCGTAGGAATCCAAATTTTCCTTGAGAAAATCAATCAAGCGAGCCTCACGTTGCAGTGCCGCCAGAAGAACGATCGCCTCGGACTGTTGAAACGGTCGGGAAACACTTTTTTTCTGTTCTTTTCCGTCTTCCCGTTCTTTTCCAGCCTGTTCATGAGTCAAAACCGGCAAAACGTTTCCTTCCAAGAGTGGAACGACACGTTCCGCCTTCTCGCGATTGAATAAAACAGCAAAAAATACTTTCAGGGCGGTAAAAAAACGCACCGGACACCTTTCTCTTCTCTCAGGATCGTAAAATTTTCATCCCGATCAACACGTGACGTATTATACACCGTATCCCGAGGTTGTCATCCGGTACATATTTTGAAAAGATTGCTCTTTTCATCTATCGTAACGTATAGTAAAACTTAACGAATTAAGTAAAGTATTTGTCAGTCCCCTTCACTTTTTTATTTTCAGGAGTCCATTCATGGAAAATGCTCATGTTATTCTCGGTGTTCACGTGACGAGTTTCGCCAAAAATTCAGGCGAAGTCCAAAAAGTCTTTACGGAATATGGCTGTAGCATTCGTACACGGCTCGGCTTGCACGATGTCGCGGAGGGTGTCTGTTCGCCCTACGCATTGATTCTCGTGGAATTCATCGGCGGCGAAGCAAAAGCGGACGAAATGACCAAAAAACTCGAAGCCCTTCAAGGAATTCACGTCAAAAAAATGGTTTTTGGCAAGGATTCTTGCGACGATTCCTGTGGCTGCGGTTGCAAAAGCTAAAACGTCTTTTGTTACGTGCGTTCAAGGTTGGTCAATTTGGAAAGTTGGGAAAGATTGCCCTTTAGGACGTTGAAAAATGTCTCCGACGGGCAACGTGCCGTTGCATCGCCCAGCGTGCCGCTGGACCGCAATATTTTTCTCGCGGGTTTTATGCTGGCCACGGCATACTCAGGTAAGATCAATGATTCCAGGAACATGATCCAGAGAACCGGAAGACCGTACCAGTTCAAGGAGCTTTTCCTTTTTTCTTAGGTCATCCTGTTCATTGAGACGTTCTCCCCAAATGATTTTTGTTTTGTTTGCGGTGAACAATTGAAAAACGATACGAAGTGTCTTGCCGTCTGTTTTTCGCTCCGGTCGAATTGTTTCGATTTTCATTAAGTGGTTGACGTCCCTGAGTATTGCGGCGATTGCCGCCCCTTGTTCAACCGCCGGGTCTCCCCAAGGATGTCCGACCGCCCGAGTCGGCATCGACATGATATTGTCGATCTTGATGAAACGGTCCAGACTATCGGCATTTTCCAAAAAGTAATCAGTCGGAAGGTAAACCCCTTTCCGGTCGACCGGGTAGTAGTGTTTCGGCTCATCCGCCCCATCTCCGGAACCATTACGGTTTTCCTGAATTCGCGGCAACTTAATAAAGCAAACAGCCTCCCGATATTTGAGGTCCACATGCACCATTGCCGGGTACTCCAGACGAACCTGACACACTTCCTCGACCCAGGGATGTGACGAAAAAGCGGAGGCCACATCATTCAAAAGTCCCGGCGTGAGAACCGTCTCACGATCATGCAAGGAAGCATTGGTCAAGACGTCGTGCAACAGAGTTTCAGGAACCCAGGAAGGAAGTTCGGTGATGAAAATTCGATCGGGAGAAAACCGATAGTTATCGGAATGCAACACCTCACTTTTGATTCTGGACCAAGCACCATAACCAAGTGCCGCTAGTCCCAGCATGAAAAGAGTCACCAAAACGCCCGAGAACATCAACTTCACAAAGCGATGATTCCCGTCGTCCTCTTGAAAATGACGCGGTAACCTTATCTTTTCGGAAGTTCGTTTTTGCTTTTTGATCCGGGGCATCTCCCCACGTCTTCTCACCAGAAATTGTAGTTTTTATTTGTCGTGCTGAAATCTGCATTGGTCAAACCGACGTTGATTTTCAAGTTGTCATAACTGTAGGCTTCAAGCAGCTCCGGTTTGTCACCCGGCTTTTTCGGCCAGTCATAAGACTCGTAACGAATCGGGACGTTGAGTTCATTGTCGATGTAAATTCGCGCGATATAAAAGCGAAACTCTCTGTATTGCTTGGGATGGATCACTTCAACACAAGTACAAACCCTTTTCCCAAGATTGACATTTTCATAATACCGGACATCACACCCACCATATTTGGTGTCTTGCTCACCCACTTCGACCAACTTGTCAACGAGATTCAGAATCCCGATGTCGGTCAGGGGATACTTGTTTCCCCGCATGGCCGTCATGCTGTCGGGAAGAAGCGAGACCGTTCCGGCAATTTTTTCGATTCCTACACCGTGCGCCATCATTCTTCCGTCATTCTGACCTTCCACATAAATCACTTCGCGACCATCCACGCTTTTGGGGGCGATAAATCTCAGGTAAACGCTAAACGGCCGATGACGGATTTTGACTTCCATGATGTTGCCGTCTTGCAATCTGCCGTTGATGCTTTCCTGCTTGCGCATGATTGCCGTATAGTCTTGAATCCTCGCGATACCGGGTCGTCCCTGTTGCGCCCAACGAAGCACCGGAACAAGCGGGTGTTCCGGCAATTGCATTGACGTTTCCACGATCGGTTGATGTTGATAATGAGGATCGGCATAAGCAGGCTGAACAGGAGCTGCAACATAACTCCGATCAATCATCGACACCATCGGCGGTTGCTGTACGGGAGGTGGTTGTTGTACAGGATACGAATTCTGCAACAAAAGAACTTGTTGAGAGGACAATTGATCAATCTGCTGTTGCGAAAATTGAGGTGATGCCTGCACAACTTGGCCCGGAAAATAATTCTGTTGATAATCCTGCTGATAGTTTTGCTGGGGTTGATAATTTTGCTGGGAAGGAGCTGCAACCTGGGAAAAAGTTGATGCCGAATAGGTATCACCTTGAACACCTTGAAAATTGGGATAAGTCTGAGATTGGTTGAGATAGGTTTGAGACTGGTTGGGATAAGTCTGAGGTTGGGCCGGAGCTATGGAAGTCACCAAACGCGGAGCCACGATCGCCGGTTGAATCGGAGATTGTTCCGCCGTGTTCGATTGAATAATATTCGACGGAACAATTGGAGTTTCAACAATGGGGGAAGTGTAATAATATGGAGTTTGCGCAAAAAGATTCCCTATTTCTATAAAAACAAACAGCGATACGATGGCAGCTGCGATAAATGGTTTGAGCATAACTTGATCTTGCCGGGAGGACGTTTTTCTGTTACAATTGATAGGTTGTTTTTTGGGCATTTTTCCGTGTTCCATAATACCCGACCGGTTTCCAAGGACACGCAAGAATTATCGGAATAACCGCTGCATTTGCTTCATCGAAATCACAGCATAACCCTTCTTGTTTTATCACGTCACTATAACAAAATCACTATTTTCTTTATTCTTCGTATTTTTCTTAGAATGAAGTATTCGTGGAGGCAAAAGTTTTTAAAAATACGATTGAATTGAAGAGGTCATTGTGGTCGCTGACGATCTTGTCATAAAAATATTTGTGTCGGAATCATTTGCCGAGAATACTTACGTGGTTCACAAATCGGGCTGCGCGGATTGCTTTATTATTGATCCGGGGTTTGAGCCTGAATTGATAATTGATTATCTGAAAAAAAATCATATTACTCCGCAAGCGATTCTTGTCACCCATGGGCACATGGATCACGTCGCCGGAAATGAAGCGATTAAAAACGAATGGGAAAATTGCCGCATCTACATAGGAAAAGAAGATGCCTATAAATTGACGGACCCACGAGGCAATCTTTCCATGAGTTTTGGGTTTCCCATGACATCTCCTCCCGCCGATTATTTGCTCTCTGATGGCGAAAAATTCATTGTTGCAGGAATCGAAATTGAGGCACTCTACTTGCCCGGTCACAGTCGCGGGCATGTCATCTATCTCATTCGTTCTGAAACGGAGCTTGTCCTCTTTTCCGGTGACGTCATTTTTGCGGATAGCATCGGACGCTACGATTTTCCGGACGGAAACTATGACGCCCTGATTGACGGGATTCGAGAAAAAATACTGACTTTGCCGGAATCAACAACACTTTACCCCGGTCATGGTCCGAAAACAACCGTTGGTCGTGAACGCCGATATAACCCCTTTCTGGCAGGGGACATCTGTTAAAAAACATCAATGGAAAAAATCAAGCAAATAATGTCAAAATACCGGTGACGAGCAACAATGAAAATTCCTTCAGACGCAAAAAAAATCTTAATTTCGGTCAATTCCAAAGCGGGACGAAAATCTCCGGTATTACGTGCCGAAGAATTACAAGGACGACTCAATCAGCAAGGTTTCTTTGCGGAACTGGAGACAAACCTTGACAGCGTTTCTGAAAAAGCGGAAGAATATCATAAAAACGGCGAATTACGGGCACTTGTCGGTGTCGGGGGTGACGGCACCGCCGCGGAACTTGTCAATCGAACGAGTCCCGGCTTGCCGGTAACGCTTCTTCCTGCCGGCACGGCAAATCTGATCGCAAAACATCTTCGTCTCGGTCCGACTCCCAAAAAAATGGCGGAAACCATTGCTCAGGGACATTTTATCCAACTTGATGCCGGTCGGGCAAACGGTCGAATTTTTCTCGTCATGGTCGGTTGTGGTTTTGATGCTCACGTGGTCCATCAAGTCCATGCTCACCGTGAAAACCGTCATCGATCCGGCGCAAAAAAAGGCGCCCATATCAGCTATTTTTCATATATTAAGCCAATTTTCAAGTCGCTGACAAATTACAAATATCCAAAACTCGTTGTAGAGGACGTAAATTCTCAAATCAAGATGGAAAATGCCCGTTGGGCATTCATTTTCAATTTGCCGCGTTATGGTTGGGGAATTCCGCTTGTCCCAAAATGCGTCGGAACCGATGGAAAACTCGACTATTGCCTGTTTAATGGCGGCTCTTGTTTTCACGGAATCAAGTACACCGTTTTTGCCCAATGTGGAGCTTTGCACCGATTTCTCCCGGATGTACGATTGGGACAAGGAAAATCGTTTCGGATTACTTCGGAAACGGAGGTCCCCTATCAGCTCGACGGCGACCCCGGAGGCAATCTTCCCCTTGAAATCGAAACTCTTGAAAAACGTTTTACTGTTGTTGTTCAAAAATCTATAGCCGAAAAATTTTCCATTTCAAAAAATCCTGCTTTATAAGATCATCACGATGACGGTTTCCAAAAATGAATTGAGGCAGATTGTTGCCGAACGTAAAAAGGAGCTTGCCGAGACCCAGACGTTAAGCCAGGCGGTGCTGGAAAGACTCCACGAACTGAAAGACTTCCAAACCGCTTCCGTAATCATGACTTATGTTGATTTCGGAAAAGAAGTTCGGACCGTGCCGCTCATTTCCGAGCTCCTTTCAACGAAACGGGTTGTCATCCCCTATTGCCAGGACGAGGAAATTTCACTGTTTTGGCTCAAAAACCTGAAAGAACTTGCTCCCGGGGCATTTGGAATTCTGGAGCCCAAACTGGAACTGAGACATCTTTCCGAACGCAAAGTGAAGCTGGAAGAACTCAAATTTATCATCGTTCCGGGGACTGCTTTTGACCCAAACGGAGGTCGTGTCGGTCGGGGAAAAGGATATTTCGACCGTTTTCTGAAAAAAGTTCCCGATTCGGTCCCACTTGTCGGACTGGCGTTTGAGTGTCAAATGTTTCCCGAGGTTCCCATGGAACCGCGTGACAAACGCTTGACCGCCATTGTGACAGAAAGCAGAATCTATTGTGCTCCAGAATCCGGACCGTCCGTTTCGACCTCAACCTGAAGAATCGCTTCCCCATGAATTTTTCATGCTGAGGGCGCTCAAGGAAGCCGATGTCGCAATGCAGGAAGGGGAAGTGCCGGTTGGGGCATTGATCGTTTTTGAAGGGCGAGTCATTGCGTCGGCGCACAATCAACGGGAACAATTGCAGGACCCAACGGCCCACGCCGAAATGCTCGCCGTCACCCAAGCCGCGGCGGAAATCGGTTCCTGGCGGCTCGAAAACTGCACGCTTTACGTCACGCTGGAACCATGTCCGATGTGTGCCGGCGCGATTCTCCAGGCGCGAATCCCCGTGGTCGTTTACGGGGCCTCCGACCCCAAAGGCGGGGCCGTGCAAACGCTCTACCGGATGCTCAACGATTCGCGACTGAACCATCAATGCGAAGTGATTCCCGGGGTTCTCGCCGAACCATGCGGATGGATTCTCACCAAGTTCTTCCAACGGCAACGCCAAGCGGGCAAAAAATAAAAAAACCGACCTCTCGTAACAGGTCGGCTCTGAAAAAATACGGCGTAAAATGTCGTTCCGATTACAGAGAACTCGTATCTAACGTCATTTCGCGATAATCTCTCCGCATATCCGATTTTGCATCGTTCGGACACATGATCTTTTTGAGAATTTCCTGATTCATGTTCGTCGAAACACTCCGCGTGCTTCCATCCGCGAAAGCCATCACGACAATGGAAACGTGATTCGCTGAAGGACGGGCATATTGATATTCATTATCTGCTAAATTTGCGACATCATTATCTTTCCCCATATTGATCCATTTGGGAATAGCATTAGCACCCGAAACGGTCGAATGCTCTTTCGTGCCAGCAAACGGTATATCTGCGGCATTTAAACGGTCATCACGTTTGCTGTAATCGACCGGCCAACAGAATCCCTGGTTATTTTCCAGAATAAGGCTCTCTCCATCAGTTTGTTTGCAGCCACGGAGATTTTGGACGTCGACCCAGTCCCTCGCCTGAATATTTTCGGTAAAGAGAACCGTGTAGGTTTTTCCGTCACGGAAGGAGTCGGAAGTTACCTTGGCAGGAGCTTTGACCAAGTCAACAAAAACTCCATTACTGGTTCCACGGGGGTCCGCTGGACGTAAGACATCCGAAAAAACGTAAGTAACATCTTTAGGATTCAAGTCCGGAATACCACAATTTGCAATGTAACTCATTCCACCCGGAACACGTTCCATTCCAGAACTGGGACAATAGAGAATCTGAAGAGCAGTCACAACAGGATTCCCATTATAATCCTGGTTTGCTAATATCATGGTATCATCACTGTTTTTTAATCCTTCCTTGAATTTTTCATAAAGCGGCATGTTGTCCAAAGGAGCTAAAAGCGGTACAACCCATCCGGCAAAAACATCTTCCGTGGAATTATCGGTCCCCTGTACATTTCGATTGGGGCTTTTGTAAACTCTCTGATTCCAACCCGGGTACTCATCACGGGTAGCTGTCATGGTATTGACGGCAAGGGCCAGCTGTTTCTGGCTGTTGGTACAGGTTGCCACACGTGCGGCTTCACGCGCGGCCTGAACGGCAGGGAGTAATAGGGCGGCAAGCATGCCAATGATCGAGATCACCACCAGAAGCTCGACCAGAGTAAAACCGCAACGTTTCGAGTTTCTCATTAGAACACCTCCTCTTATAAAAAAATATGAAAACAATTTTGCCCTCACGGACCGGCTCGCAAGGGAATCCGCCTCAAGAACATTTTGAAGATTATCCCCTATCCTTATTTTCATCAATTTTCCATAAAAAGTCCAGTCTTTTTTTTGTCAATTTCCCAAATTTTCCCTGAAAAACCGAGTTCCTCCCACGACAGTGGCTCCGGTGCCCGACGAGTTGCCGGACGGATTGCCGACAACCGGTTATTCCAGCACCCTGTTCACCGCATTGATAAACGCAATGGCACTGGCTTCAACGACATCCGTCGAAACTCCATGACCACGGTAGTCTTTCCCGTCGTGTTCAATGACGGCATTCACTTCCCCCTGGGCGTCATGCCCCATGGTGACACTGTGAACGGCATAATCTTTGCAAATGATTTTTGTCTTCGTAATTTCCTGAATCGCAAGAAAAATCGCATCAATAGGACCATCACCGCCAGAAACCGTGTGTGAATATCGAGTTCCGGCATAAACAAGGTGGAGTGTCGCCTTGGGTTTCTGACCGCTCCCGCACGAAACCGCATAGGAATCGAACACCCAGGTCACTGTCGTTTTTTGGTGCAATAATTGTTCAATAATGGCAAGAAGGTCGGCATCATAAACCTCCTTTTTGCGGTCGGCCAACCGTTTGAAATCAGCAAACACAACGTCAACCTGTTCGGAAGTCAGTTCGTAGCCAAGAGTTTTAGCACGATCCACCAATGCCGCCCGACCACTGTGCTTGCCGAGCACCAAATCGTTCGCCTGGAGACCGACGTCTTCCGGCCGCATGATTTCATAGGTTTCCGGATGTTTCAAAACACCATCCTGATGGATTCCCGACTCATGGGCAAAGGCGTTTTGCCCGACAATCGGCTTATTTCGCGGAATTCTCAGCCCCGTCGCATTGGAAACCAACCGACTTGTCGGAACGATTCTGTTCGTCACAATGTTTGTCTTCACGGGAAAAATATCATGCCGCGTTTTCAAGGCCATGACAATTTCCTCAAGGGCGCAGTTTCCCGCTCTTTCGCCAATTCCATTGACGGTGCATTCAATCTGTCTTGCCCCGGCAGCGATGGCGGCCAAACTGTTCGCCGTTGCCATTCCGAGGTCGTTGTGACAATGGACACTCACAATGGCACGATCAATATTGGAAACCGTGTTCATGATTTTTTGTATTTTATCTTGCATTTCATAAGCCGTGATATAACCGACAGTATCCGGAATGTTGACGGTACTTGCCCCGGCTGCAATGACTTTTTCAAGCACCTCGCAAAGATAATCGATCTCCGTTCGACAAGCATCTTCTGCGGAAAACTCGATATTCGGGCAAAGCGACCTGGCAAAAGCAACCCCTTCGACCGCCATGGCAACCACTTCCTCCTTATTTTTGCGGAGTTTGTGCTCGCGATGAATCGGACTTGTCGCAAGAAAAACATGAATACGCGGGTTTTCCCCCTCTTTCAGAGCATCCCATGCCGATTGAATATCGGCCTTTTTGCACCGGGCAAGACCACAAATACTGGGGCCTCGTACTATCCGGGCAACCTCCCGAACAGATTCGAAGTCACCCGGAGAAGAAATCGGGAATCCCGCCTCGATAACATCGACGCCAAGTTCCGCAAGGGATCCGGCGACATCCAGTTTTTCCGCCAGATTCATGCTTGCTCCCGGCGATTGTTCACCGTCACGTAACGTGGTGTCAAAAATAATAACGTTTTGATTCGCGACAGGTTTCATGGAAAAATACTCCTTCCATCAAAGAAAATGAAAAACAAAAAAACCCTGAGGTTTTGCCCCAGGGTTCGGTATATTGGTCACTTAAGCGGTGTAAAATTCAGTGTCGGCAATACGTCCCCGGGGGCTCCACTCCATAAAGGAGGAGTCCAAGAAGAAGGAGAAACAGACCCCAAAATCCGATACAAGGAATTTCAGGCATTGCCATACACACTCATGTTAATTGATGTTGCAGTGAAAACGACTGCGCCATAAATAAAAAACAACTCTATTTATAAAATTTTACACCGATTTTCATTGCCGTCAACCAAAATCTGTGATTTTTCATTGGCTCTATTCCGCAACCGGATTGATGCAGACGAGGGCTTCGATCAGGGTTCGGAGCAGTGAGTTTCCGCGTCGGCGGGCATTGTGGACAAATTGGAAAAATCCGACGTAGGCGGGCAGGC